>LNFM01000308.1_pt1 | contig 127390 bp, 111 predicted proteins | sample 596031 | NCBI WGS metagenome assembly LNFM01 (sample SAMN04254537, study PRJNA301005) | activated carbon metagenome | isolation source: dual media filters at the Ann Arbor, Michigan drinking water treatment plant | place: USA: Ann Arbor | reverse complement strand
CGTGGGTCGAGCCCCGCTCGACGCGGGGATGGCTTGGGCGCAGCAACGCATCCAGGAACGCGGGCGTCGAGCGAAGCTCGACCCACGGGGGTTGTTTCCATCGCTGAGCCATTCAGTGGCGAGGTTCTTCGTGGCTAGAGCTGCAGCCGACCCCCGACAACCACCACTTGCCCAACTGCGAACGGATCCCGCGCCCATGTCGCACGCCTGTCATCCAGCGCCCGTACACTCACGTGTCGCGTTCGGCGGCCCGCGCCACCATGGGCACGGACCCACTCTGACGCCTGACGACGACACCTCGGACATGCCTCGTGCAAACGCTTGAGAACCCGATGACCACTTGCGGAACTCTGGGGTTAAACCGCGGGTCAGGGCCCAGGCGAACGATCGAGAACACGATCGAAGCTGGCCACTTGGGAGGTGCCACATGTCCTACCACTCCGTGCAGATCCATCTCGCGCTGACGAGACTCCTCGCCGCCTACGGCCTGGCGGCAGCGATGCCTGCGATCGCCTGCGAGACCATCGATACCGGCAACCGGGTGGCGTATCAGGTCACCGTGCGCGACAGCGCGCAGGACGCCTTCGCACACGTCCTGCGCGAGGCGCTGGGCGAGAAACGGGACACGACTGCCGGCCACGCGCTGCTGAGCATCGACGACGCCGGAAAGATTCTCCAACTGGCCTATCGCTGAGCACATCGCCGGGCACGAGGGCTGGCTTCACGCCGACTTCTCGGCGCACGCAGGCGGATCGCCCACATCCTCCGTCGGCGCGCTGACGGGCAGCGTCAGCGAGAAGCACGCGCCGCCTGACGGATTGTTTTTCGCCCAGATCCGCCCGCGATGCTGCTGCATGATCTCGCGGCAGATCGCCAGGCCGAGGCCTGTGCCGCCCGCACCGCTCTTCGTCTTGCTGCTCTGGACGAACTTGTCGAAGACCGCGTCGAGTTCGTCCGCCGGTATACCGATGCCCTCGTCGACCACCGCGAGCAGCGCCATCGGTCCCTCACCGCCATCCCCCAGATCGGTCGGCGCCAGTCCGATCGACACTCGCACGGTCCCGCCCCGGGGCGAGAACTTCACTGCGTTGGCCAAAAGATTGCGCACGACCTGCCCCATCCGCCCCTGATCGCACCAAGCCGTCGTACCCATGTCATCCGCGGCAACGAGGATGCGCACGTCCGACGCCCGCGCAAGCACCGCGATCTCCGCGACCACCGTGTCGACGATCTCAGCGAGCAAGCACGATCGGAACTCGTACTGCATCTGCCCTGCCTCGAGCTTCGAGAGATCGAGCACGTCGTTCAGCACCCGGAGCAGCCGCGCGCCGCTGCGGTGGATGTTCTCCAGGTACTTGGCGATCTTGGCGACGGGGAAACCCTCCAGGGCCGCCTTCTCCATCCCGAGTTGCGAGAACGACAGGATGGCGTGCATGGGCGTGCGCAGTTCGTGCGACATGTTGGCGAGGAACTCCGACTTCGCGCGGTTCGCGGCCTCGGCCAGGTCGCGCGCCTCCACAAGTTCGGCCGTGCGTTCGCCCACAATCTGTTCCAGCTCATCGCGATGCCGTCGCAGGGCCTCGCGGGCCGCGCGCGATTCGGTGACATCGACGTTCGCCGTCACGATGTAGGCCGAACCATCGCCCAGGTGCGTACCGACCTTGGTCTTCAGCAGCCACCGCGTGATGCCACCGGGAAACGGCACCTCCACTTCGCGGACCAGCGGCTCGCCGGAACGCAGTGCCTCGTCGTCCTCCGCCCAGGCGCGCCGCTGGTACTCGTCCGAGTGCAGATCCCCATCGCTCAGCCCGATCAGCTCGCTGCGCTGCTTGCCGAGGCCGCGGGCGGCAGCGTCGTTGACCATCACCCAGCGGTGTTCCCGGTTCTTGACCGTGATCGGTATCGGTACCGCGTTGATCACCGCATCGACGAACTGCCGACCGCGTTCCGCGGCCATCTCCGCCTCGCGTCTCGCCGTGATGTCGATGCCGACGGTGATGACGAGGCGTCGTTCCTCGGGATCGACGACGGCGCGCTTGAACTTCATCACCCAGCGGATGCCTCCGGACGCGAGCTCGAGCGGTTCCTCCATCACACTTGGATCACCCGTCAACGCGAGCAGGTGCTGCGCAAGGTAGGCGCCGCCGCGCTCCGCACCGAAGATCTCGACGTCGCCGCGGCCGATCACGTCGTCGCGACTGCGGCCGATCTGGTCGAGGAAGAACTGGTTGACGAGCACCCAGCGCCCCGCCTCGTCCTTCGCGACGAACGCCACTGGCAGCGCATCGAGCATCCGCGCCAGAAAGCGCTCACCCTGCTCCGCCCGGCGCTGCGCTTCCTTGAGTTCGTCGATGGGCGTGTACATGCCGATGAGATGCAGGTCACCGTCGCCCAGATCGACCGCGGTCTTGCTGACGAGCGTCCACGGCGGCGCGTTCGGCAGACGGCCCTGTACCGTGAACGAGAACGACTCGCCCGCCGCGGCAAACGCCTGCTCGTCCTCGGCGTAGGCTGACCGGGCCAGCTCCGGCCCGATCAGCTCCTCGTCGCGACGGCCTTCGATTCTTTCTTTCGGCAGGCCGTGCCAGTGGGCCCCCGCCCGGTTGACTCTTACGATGCGATGCGCCCGGTCCTTCACGAACACGGGGTGCGGCAGCGCGTCGAGCAAGGCGTCGAGGAATCGATGACTGGTCCTGATCGCCTCTTCCATCTGGTGGCGCGCGGTGATGTCCTGGCTCGACACGACAAGGATCGTGTCGCCATCCCGCATTGCGACCGGCGTCTTGGTCTTGTAGATCCGGTACTCGATGCCGTCCGGCTCGGTGAAGTTCTCCTCGACCGCCATGGCCTTGCCGCTGTCGAACACCGCCGCATCCTGGGCCTCGTAGCGCGCCGCGCTGGCCGGCGGGTAGAGATCCGCATCGCGCTTGCCCAGGAACTCCTGGCGCGTGCGGCCGTTGCGGGCCAGGTGCGCGTCGTTGGCCATGATGTAGCCGCGCTGCCGGCTCTTGGCGACGACGGAGAACGGCAACGCGTTCAGCACGGCGTCCAGAAGATACCGGCTGTCCTCCAGAGCCTCCTCCAGCCGGCGATGCCGGGTAACGTCGAGGACGGCGGTCACGATGTAGACCGAGCCGTCGCGGCGGCGCACCGCCACCTTCTCCGCGATGCCGACAGCCGGCCCGCCGTCGGCGCCGATGCCGCTGACGTCGTATCGCACCACACCGGCCTGGGCCATCGCGAGTCGATCCCGCTCGCGATTCCACTTCGCCACTTCGCTCTCGTAGCCGGCGAAGTCGTCCTGGCCGAGCAGTGCCTCGCGCGAACGTCCCATCCAGCGGCACATGGCATCGTTCACCACGATGTAACGATGGTTCGCGTCCTTGACGCCCGTGGGTACAGGGACGGCTTCGAGAAGGTCGCCGAGGAGCCGGGCGTCCGCCTCCGGGTTCTCGCCCGGCGGGGCAACCATCGGCTGGGTGTCCGGGAACTGGGCGCCCGCCGATGCGGGGCGCTCCAGAAAGCGCAGCAGTCCGAAAAGGATGAACGCGCCTGCGACCCCGGTCGCCAGCATGGCCGCCCCGGTGTCCGACTTCCCGTCCGCATCGAGAGACGGCGCCGAGACGTCGAGATGGAACCCGAGGCCCCCGCGCTGCAGACCGTCGCGTCGCGGGCGGTCTGCTTCGACAGGCCGCCCGCCGGATGGCGGATCGTCTGCGTCGGTGATCGAGAGCCGGATCGGGACGGGTGCTGCATGCGAGCCGGCCTCCGGCACGAGCGCCACGGCCCGCACCCTCGCGAAGACGATACCGGCGGATCGGTCCGGCGCCGAGGTGCCGGTTGCGTGCCCAGGCACCGGCACGTAGATCATGAGTGTGGGGACTGCGCCATCGCCGGAGACTCCCGACGCCGCCAACGCAGCGCGATCGGCGCGGGCGTAAGCCGGTCGACCCGATGCGATGGCACGTTCGATCGCGCGTCGATCCGCAGGCCCGGCGACGATCTCGGGGAGCAGCGGACCCGGTGCGACACCAGACCCGGCAAGGGCCACGCGAAGAACACGGTATCGCTCCATAGACGACGGCACCGGTGCCGCCGCGACGGCCATTCCGACAACCTCGGCGACATCGCCGACGGCACCGTCACGCGCAAGCCTTTGCACGAAACGGTTCCACGGATCCGCACCGCCGCCGGGGACATCGGCAGCGAATGCCGCAGCGGCGATCAGCCACTGGTCGATGGCGGCGAGGCGCTGCTGAAGTCGGTGGTAGGCGTCGGCGGATAGGGCATCTGCGCGCGCCTGCCTGATCCGCGCCCCCTGATCCCTTTCGTGGAACCAGAGACCGACGGCGACCAGCAGCGATGCGACGAGGACGATCCAGGAAGCAGCGGCGCGGAAAGCCATCGGCAGTGCCGTCGACGGCGAATGGGGGGGCTGCGGGCTCCCTGGGGTTTTGGACAAGCTTCCTCCCGCGGTGCTTGGACCACGAACCGCCTTTTACGACCCGATTCCGTGCCCATTGAACCGCTCGTATCGGACGCATGCTGCCATGGTCCGCGACCGGCGCGCGCCGGTAAACCCCTTTCGCGACCGCCGCCCGATGATCGCGCATCCCTGGGAACACGGACGCACGGTCCGTTGCTTCCTCCGCACTCCTCCGACCAGACCCATCCGCCGGCGATTCGCGGCGCGCCGTGCCATCCTGCACGCCCATCGGGCAGAATCGCGCCATGTGCGTGAACTATCGCCCCGCCACCCGCGAGTCCATCCGGGTGCACTTCGATCTCGAGCCCCCCACCTTCGAATACGCCCCTGAGATCTTCGCGGGCCAGGCGGCGCCCATCTTCCTGTCGACCCCGGTCGACCAGGAGGACGTCGGTGGGTGGGTCTGGCGGGAAGCGATGTTCGGCCTCGTGCCCCATTGGGCGAAGAGCACGGCCGTCGCGAAGCAGACGTACAACGCCCGCACCGAGACGGTGGCCGAGAAGCCGAGCTTCCGCACGCCATGGCGGAGGCGCCAGTTCTGCCTCGTGCCGATGCAATCGTTCTTCGAGCCGAACTACGAATCGGGGCGCGCCGTGCGCTGGTCGATCGGTCGCTCCGATGCCCGCCCCTTCACGGCTGGCGCGATCTGGGACACCTGGCAGGCACCCGGCGGACCGCGCCTCCATTCGTTCTCGATGCTCACCGTGAACGCCGACGCGCACCCCCTGATGGCGCGGTTCCACAAGCCCGGCGACGAGAAGCGATCCCTGGTGATCGTGCCACCGGCAGCATGGGATGCCTGGATGCGCGGCGACGCGACGGTCACCGACGACCTGCTCGCCGGGCCGACGCCGGGCGAGTTCCGCGGCGAGCCGGCGCCGTTGCCGAAGGCGGGCCCGACGGCACGGAATCTGGATCTCTTCGACGGCCCTTGAGCCCGCGGTGCCGGCGTCGGCGCCCTCCCCGCGTCAGGCGATCCCGACCACCTTGTGGGTCTGCACGCTCAACCGCCATTGCGGGTGGGCGAGGCAGTACGCGATCGCGAGCGCAGTGTTGTGCTTCGCATCGGGTCCGTCCATCGGCTGCAGGAAGAAGTGCTGGAACGCCAGGGACTCGAAGCGCTCCGGCATCGCCTCGGGCTGAGGAAACACGAGCTTCAGTTCCGTCCCCCGCGTGAGCACGACCTCGGCAGCGGCCTTCGGACTCACGCAGATCCAGTCGAGTCCGGGGGGCGCCGTCTGCGTGCCGTTCGTCTCGACGGCGACCTCGAACCCGAGGGCGTGGAGCGCCGCCACCAGCGGCTCGTCGAGCTGCAGCAGCGGTTCGCCGCCGGTGCAGACCACGAGCGGGCGACCCGTGATCGGCTTCGGCCAATGGGAAGCGACGGCCTGCGCGAGTTCCTCCGCCGTGGCGAATCGACCGCCCCCGGGACCATCCGTCCCGACGAAGTCCGTGTCGCAGAACGTGCACACGGCCTTCGCCCGGTCCTCCTCGCGCCCCGACCAGAGATTGCAGCCGGTGAAGCGGCAGAACACGGCGGCACGACCGGCCTGCCCGCCCTCGCCCTGCAGCGTGTAGTAGATCTCCTTGACGGTGTACGCCATGGTCAGACCGGCATCGCCGGCAAGGCGTCGCCATGGAACGCGATGGCGCCACAACCGGGTGTTTCGTGGAGGTCCACGCGATCGAGCGCCGGAAGCTGCTGCCGTGTCGTCTGCAGGATCCACCGCGCGAGGCTGCCGGTGTCGGCGTCGTCGATCCCGGTCATCTCGTGCAGCGGCCTGTGATCCAGCGACCGGAAGATCGGCTTGAAGAGGGCCTTCACGTCGCCGAAGTCGACGGTCCATCCCATCACGGCGTCGAGCGGGGCCGACAGGTGCAGGCGCAGCGTGTACGTGTGGCCGTGGAGCCGCCGCAGCGGGTTGCCGTCGGGCGCACGGGAGAGGCGGCGGGCGCTGTCCAGGGTGAACTCCTTCCAGATGCGGTACTGCGATCCGTCGAACATCGCGCCGCACGAACCCGTCTCGTACACCGTGACCCACGAAAGGCCGGGCAGCGTCGGCGCGAGGCGTGACCACAGCCAGCTCGACAGCATCTCGCTCGTCGGATTCGACAATCCCTCGAGGTTGTTGAGGCAGGCGTGGTCGAGCATCGCGTGCAGGGGTGCCCAGGCGGCATCGATACGGTCGTGGTCCAGACCGACATCACGCGCGGCAGCGTCGCGGCGCACGTGCACTATCGCCTCGAAACCATGGCCGTGCATCCGGCCGCACTTGTGCCCCTCCGGCACGTTGGGGAGCACGTGCGCCGACTGGAATACGTAACGTCGCCACGCGTGGGGATGACCGTCGGCATCGATGTCGACGCCGCTGCGATCCGAACTGCGCACGCCGACCTGCACGAGATGCGGGGCTGCCAGCCTGCTGCGCAGCCAGTGCGCGAGCTGCACGTCCGTGGGGTCGGTGAGCACCTCGTTCAGATGGCGGTAGTCGAGCGGGGCAACGCCCGCCTGCAGCGCGGTCCTCAAGGCATCGACCTCTCCGCCCGGGAACGTCGCCCAGCCTTCGGGCAGATCGCAGCGGACGGTTGCGAGGAATCCGTGGCCGTGCAGTCTTCGGGCGCGATGACCTTCCGGCGCCGTGGTGAGTTGCCGCGCGGATTCGAACGTCGCCGCGGCGGTGTAGAGCGTCCGGATGGCGCTCACGACGCGGTCATCCCGAATCGCACCAGCAACGGATCAGCCACGCCAGCCTCGGCGAACCCCTTCGCCCGCAGCAGACACGAGTCGCACGCGCCGCACGGACGACCGTCCTCGCCGGGGTCGTAACAGCTCGTCGTGCCGCCGTAGTCGACTCCGAGGCGCAGGCCCGCCTGGATGATCTGCCCCTTGGTCATCTCGATGAGCGGCCGATGGATGACGAGCCGCTGCGTCCCCTCGACCCCTGCCCGGGTCGCCAGATTGGCCATCTGCTCGTAGGCGTCGATGTACGCCGGCCGGCAATCGGGATAACCGGAGTAGTCGAGCGCATTGACCCCGATGAAGATGTCGCTGGATCCGACCGTCTCGGCAAGGGCCAGCGCGAAGCTCAGGAAGATGGTGTTGCGGGCGGGTACGTACGTGACGGGGATCCCGTCGGACATCGCCGCGGCCGTGCGTCCCTTGGGCACCGCGATGTCGCCCGTGAGGGCGGACCCGCCGAAGACCCGCAGATCGATGTCGACGACCGTGTGGCGTACCGCGCCCATGGCAGCCGCGACAGCCTGCGCCGCCTCCAGCTCGATCACGTGCCGCTGCCCGTACCGGAAGCTGAGGGCGTACGGCGCGAACCCCGCCGCCTTCGCCATCGCGAGCACCGTCGTCGAATCCAGGCCTCCGCTGAGGAGGACCACCGCTGGCCTGCCACCATCCATGCACCTTCTCCCGACTCGTCCGGCGATTGCCGGGCGCAGAAGGGTAGTCAGGAGCGGCGGCGGCGGCAATGGGTAGCGGTGGTGAGGTTTCGGCGGGGGGCGGTTGTGTTCATCGCCGAGGGGGCCAGTGGCGAGGGACGTTCGTGGGTCGAGCCATGGCTCGACGCGACGTCGGCTCGGGTGGCTCAGCGAATCATGGAACGCGGGCGTCGGGCGGTGCCCGACCCACGGGGGGTGTTCTCAGCGTCGATGCATCCCGTGGCGAGGGGCCTTCGTGGGTCGAGCATTGCTCGACGCTACGCTGGCTTGGGCGCATCGGCGAATCCAGGAACGCGGGCGTCGGGCAGTGCCCGACCCACGGGGGTTGGTCTCAGCGTCGATGCATCCAGTGGCGAGCGCCCTTCGTGGGTCGAGCTACAGCTCGACGCGACGTCGGCTTGGGCGCCTCGGCGGATCCAGGTTCGCAGGCGTCGGGCAGTGCCCGAGCAGGTGATCCGCCAAGTGATGGCACGCCTCGCCAATCGCGAGGTGCTGAAGTTCGTGGTCGTCGTGAACGACTTCCCGCGCAACACCCTGGGCAAGATCCAGAAGAACCTGCTGCGGAAGACCTATGCAGGGCTCACCGGTCCGCGCGACGTACGGTCCTGATCTCCCGCGGAGCCCGATCTCGAATGCGGGCGGAGGTCCTGCTCCATGCCCCGGGGCAGCCCACCGCGACGGGGCGGCGCACGGACTCAGTGCACACCGGCGCCCGATGGGGTGCGCACCCTCGCGGTCGATGCGTGCACCTTGGCAGGGATCTGTCGGGATCGACTCGCGCAGTGTCGGGGTATCCGCAGCGCCGGACTTCCAACAAGCCTATGGCGGGCAAGGACAAAGACATCCGCGCACTCGTTGCTTGATCGATGTCTCCCGGGCCGGCAACAGCAACCTTCGGCACAAAGCGCGGATAAAGGCAGTCGTGGCCGGGATCCTGCTATCCAGACCCGCCTGACATGAAACACGAGACGCGTTTCCTATTGATCTTTGCGCCAGGGTTCGCCCGTTGGATGCAGACCACGACGGCCCGCGTCCCGAGGAACGAGGTCCCCCGCCGGGAGCGCGGCGATCAGGGGCGATTCGCGATCTCTGCGCCCAGTTGCGGACGAAGCCTGGGACCTCTTCACATCAGACATATGAATGCCATTGCACTCTTGCGGTGCAGTCCAGGGAAATGCAGTATTCGGGGCAGCTTTCGAGCATCGCGCGAACGGATGCCATGCTTTGCGCGAGCCCCCCAACCATTATTCGTTGCAGGAGTCCGGACATGAGCAGCTGGCTTGCCGAATCCATCATGTACACGCGCGGTGTCGCAAAGGGAAAGGTCGGCACGACGCACGACCTGAACGAGGCGAGACAGGGCAAGTACCACTACACGATGGGCCCCTACTCAGACCCGGTGATGACCATCAAGCCCGGTGATCGCGTGGTGGTCGAGACGCGCGACGCATTCGAGGGCGCGATCAAGACCGAGCGCGACATGCCCACGAAGGTCCTGAAGATGCCGTTCCTGAACCCCCAGAACGGCCCGATCATGATCGAGGGCGCCGAAAAGGGCGACACGATCGCCGTCTACATCGAATCGATGAAGCCGCGCGGCGAGAACCCCCGTGGCACGTGCGCGATGATCCCCGAGTTCGGCGGCCTGACCGGCACGTACTACACGGCGACGCTGAACGATCCGCTGCCCGAGATCGTCCGCAAGATCAACGTCGACGAGCAGTTCGTGTACTGGAGCGATCGCGTCACCCTGCCCTACAAGCCGCACATCGGCACGCTCAGCTGCTCGCCGGAGATCGACTCCATCAACTCCCTCACGCCGGACAATCACGGCGGGAACATGGACCTCCCCGACATGGGGCCCGGCAGCATCACCTACCTGCCCGTGCGCTCACCGGGCGCCCGCCTCTTCATCGGTGACGCCCACGCCTGCCAGGGTGACGGCGAGGTATGCGGCGTGGCCGTCGAGTACGCGACCGTCACCACGATCCACGTCGAACTGATCAAGGGCTGGAGCATCGAGTGGCCACGCCTCGAGAACGAGGAAGTGATCATGGCCATCGGCAGCACGCGTCCTCTGGAAGACGCCACCCGCATCGCGTACCGCGAACTCGTCTACTGGATGGCCAAGGACTACGGCTTCGACAAGTGGGACGCCTACATGATGCTGAGCCAGTGCGGAAAGGTGCGCCTCGGCAACTTCGTCGACCCCAAGTACACGGTCGGCGCCGCCATCAGCAAGAAGTACCTGAAGACCTGACCTGCCGTCGAGGCGGCCTGCCCATCGCGGGCCGCACCTCGGCGACCAACCCCTGCACCCGACACAACGCCTGCAGCCAACGCGCCCGAAGCGCGCGCACGAAGCATGGCGCACGGAGGAACCGGAACATGAGTGACAACAACTGGCACTACCTCGAACTGCTCGACATCGGCAAGCGCATCCAGGCGAAGGAGATCTCGTCGGTCGAGGCCACCCGCGCGCAACTCGAACGCATCCAGAAACTCGATGCCCAGCTGAAGAGCTACGCGCACCTGATGGCCGATGCGGCCCTCGCCGATGCGCGCCGCGCCGACGAGGAGATCCTCCGCGGCACGATCCGCGGCCCGCTGCACGGCGTTCCGATCGCCGTGAAGGATCTCTGCTGGACCAAGGGCGTCCCGACGGCCGCCGGCATGACCATCCACAAGGATTTCCGCCCGGACCGCGATGGCACCGTCGTCGCGAAACTCCGTGAAGCGGGCGCCGTGATCCTGGGCAAGCTGCAGCTCACCGAAGGCGCCTATGCCGATCACCATCCGAAGATCACGCCGCCCGTGAACCCGTGGAACAAGGACCACTGGTCCGGCGCATCGTCGAGCGGTTCCGGCGTCGCCACCGCGGCCGGCCTCTGCTACGGCTCGCTCGGCTCCGACACGGGTGGTTCCATCCGCTTCCCCTCCGCGGCCAACGGCTGCACTGGCTTGAAGCCCACGTGGGGTCGCGTCAGCCGCTTCGGCTGCTTCGAGCTGGCGGCGACTCTTGACCATCTGGGTCCCATGACCCGCAGCGCCGCCGACGCCGGCGCCATGCTTTCGGTGATCGCGGGTGCGGACATCAACGACCCGACCGCCGTTCATTTGCCGGTGCCGAACTACCTCGCCGGCATGACGCGCGGCCTCCGAGGCCTGCGTATCGGGGTCGACACGAAGTGGAACTCCGCGAACGTCGAAGAGGGCGTCAAGTCGACGCTCGCCGCGGCATTGAAGGTGATCGCCGATCTCGGTGGCGACATCCGTGAGGTCACCTTCCCCGATCCCGAGCAGGTCATCGCCGACTGGTTCCCGCTGTGCGGCGTCGAGACCGCCGTCGCGCACGAGGCGACGTATCCGTCCCGCAAGGACGAATACGGCCCGGGTCTCGCAGGCCTCATCGAACTCGGTCGCAGCCAGTCCGGCCTCGACTACCAGAAGATCGTGCTCCGGCGGAACGACTTCCGCGGACGTGTCGAGGCCGTGTTCGAGAACATCGATCTGCTGCTCGTGCCCGCCACCGCCGTCGCATCGCCGACCATCGCACAGATGGCGGGTCTCGCCGAAGACGCGGACCTCATCTCCGGTCTGCTGCGCTACACCTGCCCCTTCGACATGACCGGCAGCCCGACCATCACGCTGCCCGGGGGCTTCACGCCACAGAACACCCCCACCGCATTCCAGTTCGTGGCCCGCCACTTCGAGGAAGAACTGCTCGTTCGCGCCGGCTGGGCCTACCAGCAGGCGACGGACTGGCATCGCATGCACCCGGCGCTTTGAGGCCGGTTCAACAGGCACCCGGCGCTTTGAGGCCGGTAAAGCTTGCACCCGGATCGGTGAGGCCGGCTGCGCTCAACGAACCGCAGGAAGCAACCGCACCTTCGCCGGTGGTTCTGCCTCGGCAGGCACGCCGGACCGGGGGTGCGGGAACAATCCGATGTTCAACAGTCATCAGGAGCAGAACATGAAACTTCGAACTCGTCTTTCAATCATCGCGGGTGCGCTGTCGGTCACGGCCGCGCTCACCGCCCCGACCTTCGCAGCCGACCCGATCAAGATCGGCCTGCTGGAAGACATCTCCGGCGACCTCGCCGTCCTCGGCAAGCCGAAGCTGAACGGTTCGCTCCTCGCGGTCGAAGAGATCAACAAGGCCGGCGGCATCATGGGCCGGCAGATCGAGCTGATCCACCTGGACCCCCAGGGTGACAACGCGCGCTATCAGGAATTCGCGCGCCGCCTGACGAGCAAGGACAAGGTCGACGTCCTGATCGGTGGCATCACCTCCGCCTCGCGCGAAGCCATCCGCCCGATCATGAACCGCACGACCATCCCGTACATCTACACGAACCAGTACGAGGGTGGCGTGTGCGATGCCGGCATGATCAGCAACGGTGCGGTGCCCGAGCAGCAGTTCTCCACCATGATCCCGTACATGATGGAGAAGTTCGGCAAGAAGGTTTACGTGATCGCGGCCGACTACAACTTCGGTCAGATCTCGGCCGAGTGGAACCGGATGATCGTCAAGGAACAAGGCGGCACGGTGGTGGGTGAAGAGTTCATCCCGCTCGGTGTTTCCCAGTTCGCACAGACCATCCAGAACATCCAGAAGGCCAAGCCCGACTGGATCCTGACGATCAACGTCGGCGCCGCGCAGGACTCCTTCTTCGAACAGGCCGCAGCCGCCAAGCTGAACCTGCCGATGGGCTCGTCGATCAAGATCATGCTGGGCTTCGAGCACAAGCGCTTCGCCCCGCCCGCGCTGAACCGGATGCAGGCCGTCGCCAACTGGTTCGAAGAGATCGACACGCCGGAAGCGGAAGATTTCAAGAAGCGCTGGCACGCCAAGTTCCCGAACGAGACCTACATCAACGACATGGGCTACAACGCCTACAACGCGATCTACCAGTACAAGATGCTGGTCGAAGGCGCGAAGTCGACGAAGCTCGCCGACCTCCGCAAGGTCATCGCAACGGGCAAGGCCTGCATCAATGCGCCCGAAGGCGAGATCTGCATCGACCCGAAGAGCCAGCACACCTCCCACCGCATGCGCCTCATCGCCGTCGATGAGAAGCATGCCGTGAAGGTCGTGAAGGACTACGGCGTCATCCAGCCGTACTGGCTTGCGTCGATCGGTTGCGATCTGACCAAGAAGAACGACAAGAAGCAGTACACCCCCAGCGACCTTCCGAAGAAGTGATGCCGGGGACCGCGGCAGCCTCTGAGCACATCGGAGCTGCCGTGGTCCGGGTCACCCCGGGTTGTCGGGCAAGCCGTCACACATCGGCGAGCCCGGCACCTGAGGTGCCCGACTCTTCATCCTCCGTGCACGCGGACACATCGTGCATCGAATGAACGACCGATAGCGGAGCGCATCATCGCCGAGATCTTTTCAGTGCTGTATCAGTTCGCGGACGTCTTCGCGTTCCTGATACTTTCCGCCGCCGGCCTGGCCATCGTGTTCGGCATGATGGGCGTCATCAACATGGCGCACGGCGAATTCATCATGTGCGGCGCCTACGTGACCGTGGGCCTGGTCCACGCCGGTTTCCCCCTGCCGCTCGCGCAACTCTGCGGGACACTCGCGGCCGGCATCATCGGCGTGATCGTCGAGATGGCCATCGTGCGCAAGTTCTACACGCGCCCCCTCGATTCGCTGCTGGCGACCTGGGGCCTCAGCCTCGTCGTGACGCAGGGCATGCTGATCCTCGTGGGCTCTTCAGTGGCGGGCATCGGCACACCGCCCGGCAGCTTCGCCGTCGGCGACTACACGTTCTCCGTCTACCGTCTCGTACTGTTCGCGGGCGCCCTCGCCGCCCTCGGATTCGTGTACATCATCTTCATGCGGACGAAGTTCGGCGTGCACGCCAGAGCCACGATGCAGAACGCCAAGATGGCCCGGGCCCTCGGCGTGCCCGTCGGCCGCGTCTACGCGCTCAGCTTCGGCATCGGTGCAGGCCTCGCCGGCCTCTGCGGCGCGCTCTACGCGCCGACGATGACGCTGATACCCACGATGGGCGCCACGTTCATCGTCGAGAGCTTCGTCACCGTCGTCGTGGGCGGGTCGAACGTGCTGCTGGGCACCGCGCCCGCGGGCATCCTGCTCGCCGCCGTGCGCACGACGCTGAACGCCTGGCACGGCCAGATCATCGGTCAGATCGGGATGCTGATCGCCGTGATCCTCATCATCCGGATCCTGCCCGAGGGCATATCCGGTTTCCTCACCCGCAAGCAACGCTGAACGCAACGGAAGCCCCCCCAATGTTGAGGCTCGTCAATGGCGCGCAAACGGTCGGCAACGGCTGGCCCTTCTGGATGTCCTTCCTCGCGGTGCTCGCAGGTGCCCTCGTCTACCCGATGTTCGCGGATTCGTACGACGTCGGAAACTTCGCGTACTTCCTGATCTGGGTCTTCATGGCCATGGGGCTGTGCCTCATGTGGGGCTACTGCGGAATGCTCTCGTTCGGGCAGACCTTCTTCTTCGGCATCGCCGGCTACTCGTACGGTGTGCTCGCGATCGTCCTGGGCGGTGGAACCATGACGGTGCTGGCCTTGGTCCTCGCCGTCGTTCTTGCCGGATTGAGCGCCCTCGTGCTCGGCTACTTCATGATCTGGGGGCGCGTAGGCGGCGTGTTCTTCGGCATCGTGACGCTGTCCGCGACGCTGGTGCTCGCCTTCTTCCTCGGGCAGACCGCGGGTCCGGAGTGGGCCATCGGTGAAGCGCGCCTCAACGGCTTCAACGGGATGAAGGGCATGGATCCGCTCAACATCCCCTGGTTCGACGACGAGACGCTCTACTTCGAAGGCGCGAGCCTCTACTACTTGGCGATCGCGCTCATCGTCGTCGTGTACCTCGGGCTGCGCATCCTCCTCAACTCGCGCTTCGGCAACGTGATCGTCGCCATCCGCGAAGACCCGCAGCGTGCGGAGCTTCTGGGCTACGACGTGCGAAAGTATCAGCTCATCACGTTCATCGTCGGGTCGTCGCTGGCGGGGCTGAGCGGCGTGCTCTACACCTCGTGGGGACAGTTCATCACGCCGGGCAGCATCGGCCTCCCGGCCGCCGCGATGCCCATCGTCTGGGTGGCGTTCTCTGGGCGCGGCGACATCACTGCCACCCTCGTCGGTTCGTTCCTGATCCTCTACGCGTTCCAGACGATCACGGTCTACAGCCAGCAGGCGGCCCTGGTGTTGATGGGCGGCATGCTGCTCGCGACGGTGATGATCGCGCCGCAGGGCTTCGTGATCGGCATCGCCCGCACGATCGGTCGTCTGTTCCGCGGCCGCGGCGCCGGCAACGCCACATCGTCCAACACGGGTTCCTGAGCCATGGCAGAGCTTCTGCAGACCACGGCACTTTCGAAGACCTTCGGTGGCCTCGCAGCCGTTTCGGGCGTGGACCTCTCGGTGACCGAGGGTGAGATCCACTGTCTGATCGGCCCCAACGGCGCCGGCAAGAGCACGCTCTTCAAGCTGATCATCGGCACGTATCCGCCGACCGCGGGCCACATCAAGTTCCGCGGCGAGAACGTCACCGAGGAGCGCCCGTACCAACGCGTGAAGCGCGGCATGAGCATCAAGATGCAGACGCCGAGCGTGTTCAAGGAACTGCCCGTGCGGCAGAACCTGCACATCGCGCTCCAGCATCACGTGACGAAGGCCGAACTCGCCCGCGAGGAGGAACGCCTGCTCACCCTCCTCGATCTCGCCGCCGACGCCGCCAAGCCCGCTGGTGTGCTGTCCCACGGCCAGCAGCAGTGGCTCGAGATCGGCATGGCGCTCGCGCTGAAACCGAAACTCATGTTGATGGACGAGCCCACGGCGGGCATGTCCCCGGAAGAGACCTTCCGCACCGGCGAGCTGATCCAGCAGTTGAACGGGCTCGGCATGACCATCCTGGTGGTGGAGCACGACATGGCCTTCGTCCGCCAGATCGCGCAACGCGTGACCGTCCTGCACTTCGGCAAGGTGTTCGCCCGCGGCTCGATCAAAGAGATCCTCGCCGACGAACGCGTCGCCGAGATCTACCTGGGAAAGACCCATGAGCACCTCTGATCCCGTCCTCGCCGTCTCCGGCCTGTGGGCGAACTACGGCGCGACCCCGATCCTTCAGGGCGTCGACATCAAGATCGGCAAGGGCGAGATCGTCGGCCTGATCGGTCGCAACGGGGTCGGCAAGACCACCACGATGCGTTGTCTCATCGGCCTGCTGCGCGCCACTGCAGGCTCCATCCGCGTGCTGGGTCAGGACCTCACCGGTCAACCGGCGGATGCCTTCGCACGGCTCGGCATCGGCTACATCCCGCAGGGCCGCGAAGTGTTCCCGCGCATGACCGTGGCCGAGAACCTCACCGTCGGCGAACTGATCGGCGGGCCCAAGGGCAAGAAGCAGCCCGATCTCGTGTATCAGTACTTTCCGCGGCTCGCGGAGCGGCGCAACCAGCTCGCCGGCACGATGTCCGGGGGCGAGCAGCAGCAGCTCGCGATCGGCCGGGCCCTCATCGGGAATCCGGCGCTCATGCTGCTGGACGAACCCTCGGAAGGCATCCAGCCCTCCATCGTCCAGATGATCTGCGAGGCGCTGAAGTCCATCCGCAACGAACTCGGCACGACCATCCTCTTCGTGGAACAGAACCTAGACACGATCCTCGCAATCAGCGAGCGTTGCTACGTGATGGAGAAGGGCCGCATCACCGCCGAGATCCCCCCGGGCGGCGTGACGTCCGAAGCCGTACGCGGCCATCTGTCGATCTGAGGTGGCGGCGGGACAGCCAACGGGCATGGCACCGCGCGGCACCTCGCTTCGCCTCGTCGACTCGATCACGGAGCTGACCGACGCCGACGCCAGCTGCATCGCGGTGAGCGGCTCCCACGGCGGCGTCAGTTCCGCGCGGTACGCGATCGCTGCCCGGCCGCTGCTCAGCGTCTTCAACGATGCCGGGATCGGCAGGCACCGTGCGGGCATCGCCGCCCTCGACATGCTGGAGGCCGAGGGTCTCGCCGCCTGCACCGTTTCGCACGATTCCGCCTGCATCGGCTTCTCGCAGAGCACACTGGACGACGGCGTCGTCAGCCATGCGAATGCGCTGGCGGTGGCGCTCGGCATCACGCCAGGCGTCGCCCTCCGGTCGCACGACATCGTGGCCGCGCATCTTTCGAAGTGACCCACCGGCGATCCGACCGGCCATTCCCGAGGAGAGAACGATGCACCCGAATGCTCGCTACCTGTTCATCGCCAGCATGGATGTGGCGCCCGAGAAGGAAGCCCTGTTCAACGAGGTCTACGACACCGAGCACATACCGCTGCTGCTGAAGGTCCCTGGAGTGCTGTCGGCAGTGCGCTGCACGAACGAGCCGCTCGAACTCGCGATCGCCGGGACGCGCAAGCGTATCCAGGTGGAAGGCGAACCGCGCTACAGCGCCATGTACGAACTGGAAAGCGCCGAGGTGCTCGTGAGCGACGCCTGGGCGAAGGCCGTGGACCAGGGGCGCTGGCCCACCGAAGTGAGGCCCTTCGTCCGCAATCACCGGCACGTGCTGCGGAAGATCATGGGGTGATGCCGCCGGCGCGCGGGGTTTCGCCACGCCCCTGTGACCCGCGCGCCTCACCCTTCTGATGGAAGCCTTCCTCGTCTCGACGGGTCTCGTCGCGCTCGCCGAGATCGGCGACAAGACGCAATTGCTGTCGCTCGTCCTCGCCGCACGCCTGCGCCGTCCGGTTCCGATCATCGCCGGCATCCTCGTCGCGACGCTCGTGAACCATGCGCTCGCAGCCTTCGTGGGCGGCTGGATCGCAACGACCGTCGGCCCCACCGCGCTGCGCTGGACTCTGGGCATGTCGTTCATCGCGATGGCCGGCTGGATGCTGATCCCCGACAAGCTGGACGAAGACGACACGCCATCGACGCACGGCAGCGCCTTCGTCACGACGCTCGTCGCGTTCTTCCTGGCGGAGATGGGCGACAAGACTCAGGTCGCCACCGTGGCGCTCGCTGCCCGCTTTCCGGACATCATCGCCGTGGTCGCTGGCACGACCCTCGGGATGATGATCGCGAACGTGCCGGCCGTGCTGCTCGGGGACCGCCTCGCCGGTCGTCTGCCCGTGAAGCTCGTGCACGCCGTGGCGGCAGGGATCTTCGCGGTGCTGGGGATGGTGGTCCTGGTGGGGATGCCCGGCGGCTGAGACGCCGCTCAGGCCGGGGGCAGATTCCGCCCACTCACGAGCGCGGTGGCGCAGAGCGACTCGCCCCGACCGTCGAAGGCATACACCGAGGCTTCGGAGACGGTGAGCAGCTTGCCGGATTTCAAGACACGACCCACGGCACGCAGCGGACCGGCCATCGCAGGCCCGACGATCTTCAGCGTGACGTCGACGGTGGACATGCTCCAGCCTTCGGGGATCAACGTACCTGCGGCGCACACGGCCGCGAAGTCCGCCACCGCGAACATCGGCGTTGCCTGGAACTGCCCGGGGCGGAAGCTCCATTGATCCGCGAACGGCATCTCGACCTCGACCTCGCCCGGTTCGATCCGCACGAAACGCAAGCCCAGCGCGTGCACGATGGGCATGGTGGCGAGGCCGGACTGGAGGTCTTCAGCGAAGCGGGGGTTGCGGATCTGGAATTTGCGGACAGGTGTGTTCATGCCGGTTCTTGCATCAGAGTGGGTCAGCAACACAGTCCGCCTGCGACCGTGGAGGCGCGGGCGATGACCTGGTAGGAGGGGCCCATGGCCCCGAAAGCGGTCGATGCAAGGAAGCGTCTCAACCGAAATCGTCGCTTTCGCGGGCATGGCCCGCTCCTACAGCAGCCGTCCGCGCCTACCGATGCCCCGCCTTGTGCCGCGCCAGCTCCATCTTCCCGATCTGGTTGCGGTGGACCTCGTCGGGACCATCCGCGATCCGCAGCGTGCGTGAGCTGGCGTAGAGATGCGGCAGACCGGAGTCCTCCGTGACGCCGCATCCGCCGTGCGCCTGGATCGCCCAGTCGACGACGTCGCACGCCATGGTGGCGGCAGCCACCTTGATCATCGCGATCTCCTTCCGCGCCGCCTTGTTGCCCACGGTGTCCATCAGCCACGCGGCGTTCAACACCAGGAGACGGGTCTGGTCGATGCGGATGCGGGCCTCGGCGATGCGTTCCAGCGTGACGGTCTGTTCGGCCACCGGCTTGCCGAAGGTCACGCGCGTCAACGTGCGCTGGCACATCTTCTCGAGCGCCCGTTCCGCGACGCCGATCAGGCGCATGCAGTGGTGGATGCGGCCCGGTCCGAGACGGCCCTGTGCGATCTCGAAACCGCGGCCCTCGCCCAGCAGCAGGCTGTCGGCGACCGACACGCGGACGTCCTTGAAGTCGACCTCGGCATGACCATGCGGCGCATCGTCGTAGCCGAAGACCGGCAGGTGGCGCAGCACCTTCACGCCCGGCGTGTTCATGGGCACGACGAGCATGGTCTGCTGCTTGTGACGATCGGCGTTGTCGGGGTCGCTCTTGCCCATGAAGATGAGGACCTTGCAGCGCGGATCGTTCGCGCCGGAGGTCCACCACTTGCGCCCGTTCAGCACGTAGTCGTCGCCGTCCCGCACGATGCGGGATTCGATGTTCGTGGCGTCGCTGGAGGCGACCCCGGGCTCGGTCATCGCGAAGGCCGAGCGGATCTCGCCGGCAAGCAGCGGTTTCAGCCAGCGTGCCTTCTGGGCATCGTTGCCGTAGCGCGCCAGCACTTCCATGTTGCCGGTGTCGGGTGCGCTGCAATTGAAGACTTCGGACGCCCACTTCACGCGGCCCATGATCTCGGCCAACGGCGCGTACTCGAGGTTGGTGAGACCCGCGCCATCGGCGGATTCCGGCAGGAACAGGTTCCAGAGGCCGGCCCAGCGGGCCTTCTCCTTCAGGATGTCGATGATCTCGGTGGGCTGCCAGCGATCGCCGGTGTTCACTTCCTCGTCGAAGCGTGCCTCGTTGGGATAGATGTGCTCGTCCATGAAGGCGCTGACACGCGCCATGAGGTCCTTCGACTTCTGCGAATAGCTGAATTCCACGGCTTGCCTCCCGTTGTGCGACCGGCTCGATGCCCCGGTGAGGTCACCGAGGATTGCGACAAGCGTAGGCCGGCGGCGACAATCGATCCAATGAACTCTCCGAATGGGCGCCCATGACCGGCCCGAATCTCGCGCGGATCGACCTGAACCTCCTGGTGGTGCTGGAGACGATCCACGCCGAGGGCGGGATCACGCGCGCGGCGGAGAAGCTGCATCTGTCGCAGCCGGCGATCAGCCACGCGCTGGCCCGGCTCCGCGAGACCTTCGACGACCCGCTCTTCGTCCGCCAGGGCAACACGATGGTGCCCACGCCCTTCGCGCGCCGCCTCCTGGAGCCCGTGCGTGAATCCCTGCGCACCCTGGATGCGGCATTCGCCGGGCTGGAGCGCTTCGACCCCGCCACGAGCCGCAAACGCTTCACGATCGGCCTCCGGGCGGTGATGGAACCCGCAGTGCTCCCGGCGCTCATGCAGGAGGTTCTCGGCGCGGCACCCGGCGTCAGCGTCGCCGCCGTCCGGGTGGATCGCCGTCGGGTGGAGGCGGACCTCGCCTCGGGGGCGCTCGACGTCGCGCTCGACGTCCTGCTGCCCGTGCCGGACGCCGTGCGCCACGTCCGGCTCTCGTCGGATCGCCTGGTCGTGGTCGCAAGACGCGAGCATCCTGGCATCGGTGCCGCGCTCGACCTCGAAACCTACCTGAAGCTCGATCACGTCCTGGTGAGCGCCCGTCGCCGCGGGATGGGGCTGGAGGATGCCGCCCTGTCCCGTCTGGGCCATCAGCGCACGATCCGGATGCGATGCCAGCAGTACTTCGCCGCCTGCCGCGTGGTCAGCCGGACCGATCTCGTGCTCACGATGCCGGAGCGGCAGGCGCGGATCACCAACCGGGATTTCGACAATCGCGTGCTGCCGCTGCCGCTGGACGGGCCCAGTCTCGACGCCTATCTGTACTGGCACGCGAGTACGGACACCGACCCGGCGAACGTGTGGCTGCGAGAACGGATCGGCAGCGCGTTCACGCGGGCGGACGCCGGGGGCTGAGCGGCGTCAGGGAATCCCGGCCAGCGTCGCGCGGAGATTGCCGAGCATTTCGTAGAGTGCGAGCGTGCTGCCCCGCAGCGCGGAGATGCCAGGGACGAAATCCGCGAAGCCGTCGACCTGCCATGTCGGCACGACGGTCGGCGCCATGCGTACCTCGAACCCGGCGGCCTGCAATTCCCGGCGCGCCCGGCGCATGTCGACCCCGTGGGTCACGACCACGACCCGGGTCACGCCTTCAGGGAGCAGCATCGCGGCGAGGTTCACCGCGTTCTCGTGCGTGTTGCGCGACCGGGGTTCGATCCACTTCGGGAAAACGCCGAACTCGCGCCCGAGGGCTGCCGCCATCACCTGCGCTTCCGGATCGCCGTCGTAGACGACGCCTCCCGAAACGGCCACCGGCAAGGCGAGTGCCTTCGCCAGCCAGGCGCCATAGCGGATCCGTTCGAGCCCGAGGGTCGTCGGGGCATCCGCGCCGTACTCGGGAGCGTACCCGCGGCTGCCTGCCCCCAGGACGACGATCGCATCGGCCTTCACGGGCTCGCCAGGGGGTAGCGCTGCCCCGTCGGCCACCGCCGCGGCAAGCATCGCCCCGACGATCGGGAGCGAAAGGACCAGGAGCCCGACCGTTCCAGCATAGGCGAGCGCGCGGCCGAGGCGCGGTCGGCGCGGCATCCAGACAAGCCCGCCCAGCGCGATCAGCAACGGCCCGGTGGGTGGCAGCAGCAGCGCGGCCACGAACTTTCCGAACCAGAACATCCGGTCTCCACATGCGCTCGTTGACGATGCGCGGATGGTGCCTCAATGCAGCCCGTCGCGGACGCATGGTGCGTCCGAGCTGCGTGCTAGCATCGGCTCGCGATTCGCTTCCGAGGTGCCCACCCCATGATCCCGACCCGTCTTGCAGCCGCCTTCGGCTTTGGTCTCGTCGTCGCCGCATCCCCGCTGGCGCACAGCGACCATCCGCCGATGCTGAACGTGTTCCCCGCCGACCTCCGCTGGGCGAACTTCCCGATCCTCCCGAAGGACATCCAACTCGCGACGGTGTACGGCGACCCTTCGAAGCCGGGCCCGTACATCTTCCGGGCGCGCATGCCTGCAGGCACGAAGCTCTGGTCCCATCGCCATCCGGACGAGCGGCTCGTCACTGTGCTGCAGGGGACGTACCGGTCCGCGGTCGACGAGGACTACGACGTGGCGGCAGCGACCGAGTACCCCGAGGGCAGCTTCTACGTCACGGGCCCCAACGCGCCGCATTACAGCTATGCCGTCACAGACGTGATCGTGCAGGAGCAGGGTGTCGGCCCCACCGGGATGGAGTACGTGCACGCGGATGATGACCCCCGGAAGCGCTGACGTGCCGTCCTGCCCCGCCGGGCCGGGACTTGCGATCCACGAGGAATTTTTCCTGTCCGGGTCGAACTTTTCCGGGCCCAGCGGACTCTGCGCTCGGGTCGTCCGAGGCTGAACGGCCGTGCCATAATCGGCGGGCCCGCAGCCTGCCAGCACCAGAGAGATGCACATCCGGTACCCGTGTGCCGGCACAGAGGCAGACCGTCCAAGGAGGAGTTTCCCAGCATGCTTCAATCCCTTTCCCGCACCGCCGCCGTCGTCCTGTTCGCTCTTGCCGCCATCCCGGCCGCACGCGCGGCGGACGATCAGCAACTCGAATGGAAGTTCGTCACGGGCTATCCGCGCCCCATGGAGATGGCGATCGTCTCCGGAGATCCCTCCAAGGAAGGCCCGTACGTGGTGCGATATCGCGCACCGTCGGGCATGAAGTGGTCCGCGCACCGGTATCCGGACACCCGCGAAGTCACCGTCATCAAGGGCATCTACTGGTTCGCCAATGGCGAGAGCTACAACTGGCGGGACATGAACGAACACAAGGTCGGCGACGTGCTCACGAAGGAAGCGGGCCAGCCGTACTACGGCTGGGCGCGCACGGCGGTCGTGATCGAAGAGAAGGGGATGGGCCCCTCGGCCATCGAGTACGTCCACCCCGAGGAAGATCCTCGCAACAAGCGCAAGCCCCGGGGCAGCAGCAGCGAATGAGCGCGTGACGCCGCGATCATCGGTCGGCACCAACGAAACAGCCTCTCCGCGGAGAGGCTGTTTCGTTTCTGGAAGGCAACATCGGGGAATCGCTGCTCAGTGCCCTGTCACGGCGAGCCGTACCTGGTCGAGGGCGCCCGCATCCTCGAGCGTGGTGAGGTCACCAGGGTCGCGCCCTTCGGCGAGCGCCTGGATGCTCCGTCGCAGCAGCTTGCCGCTGCGGGTCTTCGGGAGCGTGGTCACGAAGTGCACGCGCGATGGGCGCGCGATGGCGCCGAGTTGCGCGTCCACCGTGGCCAGGACCTCCTTCTCGAGCGAAGCCCTGCCCTCGGCCGTCGCGATCAGGGAGGCATCCTTCGGGACGGCGAACGCGAGCGGGATCTGCCCCTTCAGCGTATCCGCAACCCCCACCACCGCCACCTCGGCGATGCCCGCATGGCCCTGGACGGCTTCCTCGATCTCACGGGTGCCCAGACGATGGCCCGCGACGTTGATGACGTCGTCCGTGCGGCCGAGGATGCTGTAGTAGCCCTCGGCATCCCGGATACCCCAGTCGAACGACGAGTACACCGGCCGGTCGTGGAACATCGAGAAGTAGGTCTTCACGAAGCGATCGTCGTCGCCCCACACCGTCGAGAGGCAGCCCGGCGGCAGAGGCGGCACCACGCCCAGGACCGCCTTCTCGTCGTGGCCGGCCTCGGTGCCGTCCTCGCGGAACAGGCGCACGTCGAAGCCGTAAGCGGGAAACGACGGGCTGCCAAGCTTGATCGGCGTCTGCTCGACACCGGGCACGCTGGTCAGCATCGGCCAGCCCGTCTCGGTCTGCCAGTAGTGGTCGATCACGGGCTTCCGGAGGACGTCCGTGATCCAGCGGTGCGTGGGTTCGTCGAGCGGCTCGCCCGCGAGGAACAGGTGCCGGAGCGCCGAAAGGTCGTACTTCGTGATGAACGACGGATCCTGCTTCTTCAACACGCGGATCGCGGTGGGCGCGGAGAACATCACTGTGACGCGATGGTCCTGTGCGATCTTCCACCAGATGCCAGCGTCCGGCCTGACGGGCACGCCCTCGTACAGGATCGTGGTCATACCCGCGATCAGCGGCCCGTAGATGATGTACGAGTGCCCGACGACCCAGCCGATGTCGGACGTCGTGAACATCGTCTCTCCCGGGGCGCCCTGGTAGATGTGCTTCATCGACGCCGCAAGCGCCACCGCGTAGCCGCCGACATCGCGTTGCACGCCCTTGGGCTTCCCGGTGGTACCTGACGTGTAGAGGATGTACGACGGCTCGTTCGACTCCAGCCACGTGACCGGCACCCGGGCGTCGAGGTGCACCGCACGCAACGTTGCCCAGTCGTGATCGCGACCGGCTACGCGGGTCATGGTGAGGTCGAGCCCGCGATCCACCATCAGCACCGCCTCGGGCTTGTGCGCTGACAGTGTGATCGCTTCGTCGAGCAGCGGCTTGTACTTCACCACCTTTCCGGCACGCATCCCGGCATCCGCCGACACGATCAGCTTCGGCTGCGCGTCCTCGATGCGGTTCGCGAGGCTGTGCGAGGCGAAACCACCGAACACGACGGAGTGGATCGCACCGATGCGCGCACACGCGAGCATCGCGAAGGCGGCCTCGGCGATCATCGGCATGTAGAGCAGCACGCGATCTCCCTTGCCCACGCCGAGCGACCGCATCATCGCGGCACAGCGGTTCACTTCGGCGTGCAGGTCGCGGAAGGAATACGTGACTTCGGTGTCGGTTTCGGTCGAGATGAAGACGAGCGCCGGCTGGTCACCGCGCGCCGCGAGATGCCGATCAATCGCGTTGTGGCAGAGATTCGTCTCGCCGCCGACGAACCACTTCGCGAACGGCGGGCGGGAATAGTCGACCACCTGGGTGAACGGCTTCTCCCAGTGGACGAGCTGCGCCTGCTCGCGCCAGAAGCCGTCGCGGTCCTCGATGGAACGGCGATGGAAACTGCGGTAGACATCACCCACGATGGTTCTCCCCTGACTGCCGATGCGTGCGCCCGGCGGACGCCGACATCGTGATGTGTATTCGCGAGGCGGCTGGCGCCTACGAGACCTTCACCACCGTCCTGCCCTTCACCGCCCCCTTCACGAAGGCATCGAACGCAGCGGGCAGATCGTCGAGCGAAATGGTCCGCGTCATCGTCGCGAGGTGCACAGGCTTCAGGTCCGTCGCGAGGCGACGCCAGACCTCACGCCGCAGCGGCATCGGGCAGTTCACGGAGTCCACGCCGCAGAGCGTGACCCCACGGAGGATGAAGGGCATCACCGTCGTCTTGAACTCGTGGCTCGCGGCCAGTCCGATCGAGGCGATCGTCCCGCCGATCTGCATCGTGCTCGCCATCCACGAGAGTACGTCACCGCCGAGGTTGTCGACGGCACCGGCCCAGAGCGACTTGTCGAGCGGACGGATCTTCGCGAGATCGAGGTCGGAACGCAGCATCACTTCCGCGGCGCCGATCGATTTCAGGTAGTCGGCCTCGGCAGCCTTTCCGGTCAGCGCCACGACGCGATAGCCACGGCGCGCAAGGATATCGATGGCCACGGAGCCCACGCCACCCGTCGCGCCGTTGACGATCACCGGCCCGTTGCCGGGCGCGAGACCATTGGCCTCCATGCGCACCACGGCGAGCCCCGCCGTGAAGCCGGCGACGCCGAGGGCCATCGCTTCGAAGGTGGTGAGCCCGTCGGGCAGCGGCACGAGCCACGCGGAAGGGATGCGCATGTAGCCCGCGTACCCGCCGTCGTGCGCGACGCCTACGTCGTAGCTGTTCGCGATCACGCGGTCGCCGGGCTTGAAGGCCGGGTCCGTCGACGACTCGACGACGCCGGCGCCGTCGATGCCGCCCACGCACGGGAAGCGACGGATGATCTTTCCGGCACCGGTGGCCGCGAGTGCGTCCTTGTAGTTGATGCTCGAGAACTCGTTGCGGATCACCACCTCGCCCGGATCCAGCTCGTCGACGGTCATGTCCACGAAGCGGCTGGCCACCTTGCCGTCCTCGTTGAAGATGCGAAGGGCCTTGAAGCTCGCCATGCGATGGATCTCCTGTGTCGTCGTGTTCGGGGTGGCCTCGGGGTGACCGAGTGGCCGGGCGAGGCGGGGATCAACCCTGGTGCGGCTCGCCGAGGTATCGATGCGTCTGCATCTCGATGAGCCGGCTCATCGTGCGTTCCTGCTCCGGCGTGACGCTCACCGCCGAATATAGCGCGGCCGGATCGCCCTCGGCGGAAACGATGAGCTTCACACGGCGATCGTAGAACTCGTCGATCAGCCACGTGAACCGGCGGATGCGATCGGACTGCCCGCGGGCATCGAACTTCGGCAGCCCGGACAGGAACACCGTGTGGTGCCGCCGCGCGAGTTCGATGTAGTCCGCCTGGGCGCGCGGGCCGTCGCAGAGGGCATCGAAGTTGAACCACGCGACACCACCGACACTCGCACGGGCCTCGATGGCGCGGCCCTCGATCGTCTGCGTCGCAGGCTTGCCGGCCTCACCCGCGATGTGCAGGAACATGTCGGCGAGGGCCCGGTCAGCCTCGGGGCCCGGGGGGACGTGCCATGTGCCAGCCCGCTCGAGCGTCACTTGCCGGTAGTCGACGCCGCGATCCATCTTCACGACCTCGAATTCGCTCTCCAGGAGACGGATGGCCGGCATGAAGTTGTCGCGCTGGAGCCCGTGCTCGTAGAGCCGGCCCGGCGGCGTGTTGGAGGTGGTGATGACCGTCACGCCCTCCTCCACCAGCGCCTCGAGTAGATTGCCCAGGATCATCGCGTCGCCGATGTCCATCACCTGAAACTCGTCGAGGCAGAGAAGACGCGTTTCGGCTGCGACGGCGGCTGCCACGCGCGGCAGCGGATCACTCTGACCCTGCAGATCGCGGAGCGACGCGTGGATCTCCCGCATGAATCGGTGGAAATGTACGCGCCGCTTTCCCGGTGAGGCCGAGAACTCGAAGAAACCGTCCATGATGAAGCTCTTGCCGCGCCCCACTCCGCCCCATAGGTAGAGTCCGCGCGGCCGCTCGCGCGAGGCGAACAGGCTGCGCCATCCGCGCTGGCGTTCCGCGCGCCGCTCGAGATCGGACTCGATGCGTTCGAGATGCGTGACGACCGCCAGCTGGGCTTCGTCGAGAGTGAAGCCCAGCGCGGCGGCGCGGGACTGCAGGAGGGCCGTCAGCGAAGACACAGTGCCGGCCCCCGTCGGAGACTTCGGCACCACACTGGCGGTCGACACGTGACGGCGACTCCGGGATCAGATGTGAATGGCGCGCTTGCCGACGCCGAGCGCCGCTTCGTGCACAGCCTCCGACAGCGACGGATGCGCGTGGACGATGCGGGCGATGTCCTCGCTCGTCGCACCGAACTCCATCGCGACGACGGCCTCGCCGATCAGCTCGGAGGCAAACGGTCCGATGATGTGCACGCCGAGGATGCGATCGGTCGTGGCGTCGGCCAGCATCTTCACGAACCCGGCTGTCTCGCCAAGCGCACGGGCACGGCCCGACGCGATGAACGGGAACTGTCCTGCGTTGTACGCAACGCCGGCCGCCTTCAGTTCCTGCTCGGTGCGGCCGACCCAGGCGATCTCGGGTGCCGTGTAGATGACCCACGGAATGGTGTCGAGATTCACATGCCCCGCCTGCCCGGCGATCGTCTCCGCGACGGCCACCCCTTCTTCGGACGACTTGTGCGCAAGCATCGGACCGCGGACGGCATCGCCGACGGCGTACACGTTCGGGAGATTCGTGGCGCAGTGACTGTCGACTTCGACGTAGCCACGCTCGTCGAGCTTGAGCCCCACCGCTTCTGCGTTGAGGCCCGCGGTGTTCGGGATGCGACCGATCGCGACGACCAGCCGATCGAACTCCGTCACGTGGCGGACACCCTCGCGATCGGAATACTCGACCGTGACGGACGACTTGCCCGTCGTCACCGACGAGACCTTCGCGCCGGTGTAGATCTTCACGCCCAGCGGACCGGTGAACTGGCGGAAGGCCTCCTTCGCGACCTGCTCGTCGGCGGCCGCGAGGAACGTGGGCAGCGCTTCGAGGATCGTGACGTCCGCACCGAGGCGGCGCCAGACACTGCCCATCTCGACACCGATCACGCCCGCGCCGATCACGCCGAGGCGCTTCGGCACTTCCCCGAAAGAGAGCGCGCCGATGTTGTCGCACACGATCTTGTTGTCGACGGTCACGCCGGGCATCGGCCGCGGCAGGGAACCGGTGGCGATCACGACGTGTTTCGCCTCGATTACCTCCGGCGCGCCTTCGCCCGCCACCTCGATACGGTAGCCGCCGTCACCGGTCCCGAGGAACCGCCCCATGCCGTGCATGGAATCGACCTTGTTCTTCTTGAAGAGCAGCGAGATGCCCGTGGTGAACGTGTCGACGATCTTCGACTTGCGCGCCTGCATCTTGCCGATGTCGAGCGACAGACCTGTGACCTCGATCCCGTGATCGGCGAACTTGTGCTGCGCACGCTCGTAGTTCTCGGACGATTCGAGCAGCGCCTTGGAGGGGATGCAACCCACGTTCAGGCACGTACCACCCAGGCTGGGCTTGCCCTTCGCGTTCTTCCAGGCGTCGATGCACACGGTGGTGAGGCCGAGCTGTGCTGCGCGAATGGCCGCCACGTAACCGCCGGGGCCGGCGCCGATCACAGCCACGTCGTAGGTCTTTGCCATGGTCAGTCTCCTCGAATCTTCGAATCTTTGAACCCTTGGGCCCCTTGCGCGGGGTCCCTGGGGAAGGCGATGCGCTGCACCACCTCCGGATCAGGAACCGGCGGTGCCGCGGGGTCGAACCCACAAGGCACCGGCGGCCTCCGGGGCCCGCATTGGCGGGCCCGGATGCGGTCAGACGTCGAGCAGCAGACGCGCAGGATCCTCCAGCGCGTCCTTCATCGCGACCAAGCCCAGCACCGCCTCGCGACCGTCGATGATCCGGTGGTCGTACGACATCGCCAGGTAGTTCATCGGACGGATGACGATCTGACCGTTCTCCACCACGGGCCGATCCTTCGTGGCATGGATACCGAGGATCGCGCTTTGCGGCGGGTTGATGATGGGCGTGGAGAGCATCGAGCCGAAGACGCCGCCGTTCGAGATGGAGAAGGTGCCGCCGGTGAGTTCTTCGATCGTCAGCTTGCCGTCCTGCGCGCGCTTGCCGAACTCGGTGATCTGCTTCTCGATGTCGGCCAGCGAGAGCTGGTCGGCATTGCGGATGACGGGCACCACGAGACCCCGGGGGCTGCCCACGGCGATGCCGATATCGAAGTAGCCGTGGTACACGATGTCGGTGCCGTCGACGGAGGCATTCAGCACCGGGTACTTCTTCAGCGCGGCGATGGCAGCCTTCACGAAGAACGACATGAAGCCCAGCTTCACGCCATGCTCCTTCTCGAAGCGATCCTTGAACCGGTTGCGCAGGTCGATCACACCCTGCATGTTCACTTCGTTGAAGGTCGTGAGGATGGCCGCCGTCTGCTGCGACTGCACCAGACGCTCCGCCACCCGCTGACGCAGACGCGACATCGGGACGCGCTTCTCGGGGCGATCACCCAGCAGCGCATCGACATCGACCGGCGAGGGCATCTGCACATCGGCCCGCCCTGCGGGACGTGCCGGCGCGGCCGTGCGCCCCTGTACCACGGCAACGACGTCTTCCTTCGTGACGCGGCCGCCTCGCCCGGTACCCTGCACCGATGCAACGTCGACCCCGTGGTCGGCAGCGATCTTCTTCGCCGCAGGCATCGCGATCACCTCGCCAGCCGTTTCGGCCTTCGCAGGCTTCGCAGCCTTGACGGGTTCGGCGGCTGCCGCTGGCGCCGCTGTAGCAGCAGGCGCTGCGCTCTTGGCACCGGCCTTCCCTTCGGTGTCGATCCGGGCGATCACCTCGCCGGCAACAACGGTGGCGCCGTCGGCCTTGACGATCACCGACAGCACGCCATCACCGGGTGCGGGCAGTTCCATCACGACCTTGTCGGTCTCGATGTCGACGAGATTCTCGTCCCGTTGGACGAATTCGCCCTGGCGTTTGTGCCAGGCGACCAGGGTCGCTTCCGCGACCGATTCCGACAGCGCCGGAACCTTCACTTCGATGAGCATGGCTACTCCGTGTGTCCGTCAACTCGTACGAGGATTCTTGTGGGGGCCGCCTCGGTACTTCAACCGCCTGTCTTCAATGCCGCGTCCACCACCGCCTTCTGACGCTGGTTGTGGAGCGCGAGGTAACCGCCGGCCGGCGACGCGCTCGAGGCGCGAAGTGCGTAGCGCAGCTTCTGCTTCGGGCGCATGTGCCGCAGCAGGTAATGCTGGATCCGGTGCCATGCGCCCTGGTTGCCGGGCTCTTCCTGACACCAGACGATGTCGGTCGCGTTGGGGTAGCGCGCGATCTCCGCCTTGAAGGCATCGTGCGGGAAGGGATAGAGCTGCTCGATGCGAACGACAGCGATGTCACGGATACCGCGCTCGCGGCGCGTCGCCACCACGTCGTAGAAGACCTTCCCGCTGCAGAAGACGACCTGCTTCACTTCCTTCGGGTCGAGCGCATCCACCTCGGGGATGACCGGGAGGAAACGGCCATCCGCGAGATCCTCCAGCGACGACACCGACTCCTTGTGCCGCAGCATGCTCTTGGGGCTCATGATGACGAGCGGCCGGCGATACGGGCGGATCATCTGGCGACGCAGGAGGTGGAACATCTGCGCCGGCGTGGATGGCACGACAACCTGCATGTTGTAGTCGGCGCAAAGCTGGAGGAAGCGCTCGAGACGTGCCGACGAGTGCTCAGGGCCCTGACCCTCGTAGCCGTGCGGCAGCATCATCACGAGGCCGCACAGCCGGCCCCATTTCACTTCGCCGGACGCGATGAACTGGTCGATCACGACCTGGGCGCCGTTCGTGAAGTCACCGAACTGCGCCTCCCAGATCACCAGCTCTCCCGGCGAGGCAGTCGCGTAGCCGTACTCGAAACCGAGAACGGCTTCTTCCGACAACGTGGAGTCGATGACGAGGAAGTCGGGCTGGTTCTCGGTGATGTGCTGGAGCGGCAGATAGGTACCGGCATCCCAACGTTCACGGTTCTGATCGTGGAAGACGGCGTGCCGATGGAAGAAGGTGCCGCGTCCGCTGTCCTGCCCGGACAGGCGAACCCCGAAGCCCTGCTTCAGCAACGCGGCGTAGGCGAGGTTCTCTGCCATGCCCCAGTCGAGCGGCAGCTTGCCCAGGCCCATCTGGCGACGATCCGCCACGACCTTGTCGACGCGCGAGTGCAGCTTGAAATGCGCCGGTACCGTCGTGAGCCGCTCGGCGAGCTGACTCAGTTCAGCCATCGGCAAGCCGGTGTTCGCGTCGTCGTTCCAGGCGGCGCCCGTGTACGGCGACCAGTCCACCTGGAACGGCGGGCGATAGTTGTAGATGATGCTCTTGTTGGTGTGATGACCCGCGTCCAGCGCCGCACGGAAATCGGCCACGAGTTGATCGGCTTCGCCCTCGCGGATGATGCCTTCGGCCAGCAGCTTGTCGGCGTACAGCTTCCGGGTGCCGGGATGCGCCGAGATGATCTTGTACATCAGCGGCTGCGTGACCATGGGCTCGTCCTGCTCGTTGTGACCGAGCTTGCGGAAGCAGACGAGATCCACCACCACGTCTTTCTGGAACTCCGCGCGGAAGTCCATCGCGGCCTCGATGGCGAAGATCACCGCCTCGGGGTCGTCACCGTTCACGTGGAGAACCGGCGCCTCGATCATCTTCGCGACGTCGGTGCAGTAGATCGTCGAGCGGGTGTCGCGCGGGTCAGAGGTCGTGAATCCGATCTGGTTGTTCACGATGATGTGGACCGTACCGCCCGTGCCGTAACCGCGCGTCTGCGAGAGGTTCATCGTCTCCATCACCACGCCCTGCCCGATGAACGCAGCGTCGCCGTGGATCAGCACCGGCATCACCTGGCGACCTTCGCGATCACGACGGCGATGCTGGCGTGCCCGCACGGAGCCTTCGACAACGGGGTTCACGATCTCGAGGTGCGACGGGTTGAATGCGAGCGTCACGTGCATCGGACCGCCCGGAGTCATCACATCGGACGAGAAGCCCTGGTGGTACTTCACGTCACCGGCAGGCAGTTCACCGGCGTGCTTGCCTTCGAACTCGGAGAAGAGATCCGCAGGCAGTTTGCCCAGCGTGTTGACCAGCACGTTCAGGCGACCGCGGTGGGCCATGCCGATCACGAGTTCCTGGACGCCTCGCTCGCCCGCGCGCTGCAGCAGGTTGTCGAGCAGGGGAATCAGGCTGTCGCCGCCTTCCAGCGAGAAACGCTTCTGGCCGACGTACCGGGTGTGCAGGTATTTCTCGAGGATCTCGGCCGCGGTAAGGCGTTCGAGGATGTGCCGCTTGTAGTCGGGACCGTAGCTGGGACGGGAGCGCACGCCTTCGAACCGCTCCTGGAGCCAACGCTTCTGGGCAGTGTCGGTGATGTACATGTACTCGAGACCGATCGTCCCGCAGTACGTCTCCTTCAGCGACTGGATGATGTCGCGGAGTGTGGCCTGCCGCGGACCGACCAGCGTGCCGGTGTCGAACACGCGTTCGAGGTCCGCTTCGTCGAGGTCGTGGAAGCCGGGCTCGAGTTCTGGGACCTCGGGCTTCTCGAATCGCTTCAGCGGATCGAGGTTGGCGTGTCGCACGCCCAGAAAGCGATAGGAACTGATGAGCTGGAAGACGGCGGCCTGCTTGCGACCCAGTTCGGCGAGTTCTGCCGGGGCGATCTGCGGGCGGCCGGCACCGCGCTCCCGGGCGATGCGCGCGATCAGCTCGCGCACGGGCTCGTGGGGCACATCGCGCGGACCGGGGAGGACCTGGATCTGATCGAAATACTTCTTCCACTCCGGCGCCACCGTTTCTGCGCCCTGGAGATAGGCTTCGTACAACTCGTCGATGTAGGCGGCATTGCCTCCGGAGAGGTACGAACCGGCCATCAGATCCTTCATCATGCTGCGTCCTCCTTGGGGCACTCTCCGGTCACGCCGCGGCACCCGCTCTGTGGATTCGAAGTCGTCCCGAGGCAGCACGCCCTGCCGGTCGGGAGCGGGAGCGGGCGATGGAACCGCCCCGCTCCCTCGCAACCGCCCGTCAGCCCCGTTGGGTGATCGGCGTCACCGTCCGGGCGATCGCCCCCTGGTAGAGCTGGCGTGGGCGGCCAATCTTGTACTCGGGATCCGTGATCATTTCATTGAGTTGCGCGATCCAGCCCACCGTGCGGGCCAGTGCGAAGATGGCCGTGAAGAGCTGGACCGGAATGCCGATCGCGCGCTGGACGATGCCCGAGTAGAAGTCGACGTTCGGGTAGAGCTTGCGCGAGACGAAGTACTCGTCCTCGAGGGCGATCTTCTCAAGCGACATGGCGAGCTTGAAGAGCGGATCGTCCTGCAGTCCCAGTTCGTTCAGGACCTCATGGCAGGTGTCGCGCATCAGCTTCGCGCGCGGGTCGTAGTTCTTGTAGACGCGGTGACCGAACCCCATCAGGCGCACGGTCGAGTTCTTGTCCTTCACGTTCGCGATGAACTCGCCGATCTTCGCCACGCCGCCGTTCGCCTGGATCTCGTTCAGCATGGTGAGGCAGGCTTCGTTCGCACCGCCGTGGGCCGGACCCCAGAGGCAAGCGACGCCCGCTGCGATGGCCGCGAACGGGTTGGTGCCGGACGACGCGCAAAGGCGGACGGTCGAGGTCGACGCGTTCTGTTCGTGGTCTGCGTGGAGGATGAAGATGCGGTCCATGGCGCGCACCAGCACGTCGTTGACCTTGTACTCCTCGCAAGGTGTCGCGAACATCATCCGCATGAAGTTGGCCGAGTACGACAACGAGTTCTGCGGGTAGATGAACGGCTCGCCGACGTTGTACTTGTATGCCATCGCAACGAGGGTCGGCATCTTCGCGATGAGGCGAATGGCCGAGATCTCGCGCTGGTGGGGATCGTTCAGATTCATCGAATCCGGATAGAACGCGGACAGCGCCCCGGCCAGGCCCATCAGCACGGCCATCGGATGCGCATCCCGGCGGAAACCGCGCAGGAAGAATTGGAGCTGCTCGTGCACCATCGTGTGGTGCGTGACGCGGTGATCGAAATCGGCCTTCTGATCCGGCGTGGGCAACTCACCGTACAGGATCAGGTAGCAGGTCTCGAGAAAATCGCAGTGGGTCGCGAGCTGGTCGATGGGATAGCCGCGGTACAGCAGCTCGCCCTTGTCGCCATCGATGTAGGTGATCGACGAATTGCAGGATGCGGTGGAGAGGAAGCCAGGGTCATACGTGAACTTGCCCGTCTGACCGTAAAGCTTGCGAATGTCGATCACCTCGGGGCCGGATGCACCCTGCAGGATCGGGAGTTCGATGGACGGTGTGCCGTCGCTGAAACTCACGGTCGCCTTGTGTAGGCCCGAGGGTAGGCCATTCGGTACGCCCTTGTGCTCGCTGCTCATTGCTCGCTCCGTTCTCGATGACCGTTACATTGTATGGAGTTTCCAACAGCATTGCTGCTCTGCATCAAACACAGGGCGATCATGTCTCCCTGAGCAGATTCAGCACTTCTTCCTCGGCCGCGTCCGCACTCGAGTTGCGGCCCGACACGAAATCCCACAGGTCGTTATCGGCATATTCGAGAAGACCTGAGAAAACCGTGCGCTGCGCTTCGCTCAATCGCGGATAACCCGATTCGAGGAATCGGGTCAGGATGATGTCGAGTTCCAGCAGGCCGCGCCGGCAGTGCCAGCGGACGCGGTCGAAGTCGCTCACGGCAGTGGCCCGACGCGAGCATCTGCGGACGGCCCGTAGGGACCACCGCAGGAAGTTGCCCTTACCCGGGAGGCGGGCCTCATACCATCCGCTTGATCATGATCTCCTTGATCCGCCCGATCGCCCGCGTGGGATTCAGACCCTTCGGGCAGACATCCACGCAGTTCATGATCGAATGGCAGCGGAACAGGCGGTAAGGATCTTCGAGATCGTCCAGACGATCGTTCGTGGCCTGATCGCGGGAGTCCGCGATGAAGCGGTAGGCGGCAAGGAGACCCGCCGGGCCCACGAACTTGTCCGGGTTCCACCAGAAGGAGGGGCAGGAGGTGGAACAGCAGGCGCAGAGGATGCACTCGTACAGGCCGTCGAGTTCTTCTCGATCGGTAGGCGACTGCAACCGCTCCTTCTCGGGCAACGGGTCCGAGTTCTGAAGATAGGGCTTGATCGAGTGGTACTGCTTGAAGAACTGCGACATGTCGACGATCAGATCGCGGATCACCGGCAGACCCGGCAACGGCCGCAGTTCGACGGGCTCCTTCAGTTCGACGAGCGGCGTGATGCAAGCGAGACCGTTCTTGCCGTTGATGTTCATCGCGTCGGACCCACAAACCCCTTCGCGGCACGAACGGCGCAGGGACAGGCTGTCGTCGGAGGCCTTGATGCGCACAAGCGCGTCGAGCAGCATCCGGTCGGACGGTTCCAGCGCGACGTCGTACTCCTTCATGTACGGCTTCTGGTCCTGCTCCGGGTCGTAGCGGTAGATCCTGAATCGCATGTTCGCCTCTATGTTGCTGTGGTCAGCCTCGCCGCATCGGGTTGGCGAGGGACGCTTCCTTGTTCCCTGCCCGCCGATCTAGTAGCTGCGCACCTTCGGTTCGAAGCTCTCCGCCGTCAGCGGCTTCAGGTTGACCGCCTTGTACTCCAGACGATCGCTGTCCTTGTACCAGAGCGTGTGCTTCAGCCAGGTGACGTCGTCGCGCTTCGGGTAGTCCGCGCGATCGTGGGCACCGCGGCTTTCCTGCCGGGCGTCGGCGCAGATCATCGTCGAGCGGGCCACCTCGATGAGGTTGTCCAGTTCGAGCGCCTCGATACGGGCCGTGTTGAAGGTCTTGCTCTTGTCCTTGATTTCGGTCCGCGCCGCGCGCTCGGAGATCTCGCGGATCTTCTTCACGCCATCGGTCAGCAGATCCGGGAAGCGGAACACGCCACAGTGCGCCTGCATCGTCCGGCGCATGGCGGCACCCACTTCGAAGACATTCTCGCCACCCGTCTGGGAATCGAGACGCGACAGACGCGACATCGTGTAGTCGGCGGCATCGGCAGGGAGATCCTTGTGACCGGGGTTCTCCTTCAGATACCTGATCACGCTGTCGCCGGAGGCCTTGCCGAACACGAGCAGGTCGGTGAGCGAATTGGTACCGAGGCGGTTTGCACCGTGCACCGAAGCACAGGCCACCTCGCCCGCGGCGTAGAAGCCCGGCACCACGTTGTTGTCCTTGCCGTTCCCGGGCACGACCACTTCACCGTGGTAGTTGGTGGGGATGCCGCCCATCTGGTAGTGACAGGTCGGGACGACGGGGATGGGGTCCTTCACCGGGTCGACGTTGGCGAATTTCTTCGCGATCTCGCGGATGCCCGGGAGCTTCTTCTCGATCTTGTCGACACCGATGTGATCGAGCTTCAGGAGGATGTAGTCGGCGTCCTTGCCGCAGCCCCGACCTTCCTTGATCTCGGTGGCCATCGCGCGCGCCACGACGTCGCGGCTTGCGAGGTCCTTCATGTTGGGCGCGTAGCGCTCCATGAAGCGCTCACCATCCTTGTTGAGCAGGTAGCCGCCCTCGCCGCGCACGCCCTCGGTGATCAGCACACCCGCCCCGGCCACGCCGGTCGGATGGAACTGCCAGAACTCCATGTCCTCCAGCGGAATGCCGGCGCGCGCCGCCATGCCGAGACCGTCGCCGGTATTGATGAACGCGTTGGTCGAGGCGGCATAGATACGTCCGGCACCGCCAGTGGCGAAGAGTGTCGCGCGCGCCTGGAAGATCCAGGTCTCGCCCGTCTCCATCTCCATCGCCGTCACGCCGAGCACCTGGCCCGACGCATCGCGGATCAGGTCGAGCGCCATCCATTCGACGAAGAAGACGGTGTTCGCGCGGACGTTGCGCTGGTAGAGCGTGTGGAGCATCGCGTGGCCGGTCCGGTCGGCCGCGCAGACCGAGCGCTGTACCGGGCGCTCACCGAAGTTGGACGAGTGCCCGCCGAACGGCCGCTGATACACGGTGCCGTCTTCGTTCCGATCGAACGGCATCCCGTAGTGCTCGAGGTCGTAGACCGCCTGGGGCGCCATGCGGCAGAGGAACTCGATGGCGTCCTGGTCGCCCAGGTAGTCCGACCCCTTGATGGTGTCGTACATGTGCCAGAGCCAGTTGTCCTCGCCCATGTTGCCGAGCGACGCACCGATCCCGCCCTGGGCCGCCACCGTGTGGGACCGCGTGGGGAACACCTTGGACAACACGGCGACCTTGAGGCCGGCCTCGGACAACTGCAGGGCCGCGCGCATGCCGGCACCGCCGGCACCCACGACGACCGCATCAAACTTGCGGGTGGGAAGGGACATCACTGAATGCTCCAGAGAATCTGAACCGACCACAACGAGTACGCGGCGAGGAGCAGGACCACCCCGACCTGCATTGCCAGACGCACGCCCGTGGGCTTCACGTAGTCCATGAGAATGTCACGGACCCCGATCCACGCATGCCAGAAGATCGACAGCAGGAACAACAGGCTCGCGAGCCGCATCGGCTGGCTCGTGAACAGAGACTTCCAGGCGCCGTAGTGGCTGGGCCGCTGGACCAGCACCACCAGGAACATCAGGATCGAGTAGGAGGCCATCACCACAGCCGTCACGCGCTGGACCAGCCAGTCGCGCAACCCGTAGTGGGCGCCGACAGGGATACGCTTCACCATAGCCAGGCTCCCAGAAGGACGGTCATCACGAGGCTCACTGCGAGCACCGCATAACTCGATGACCGCGCCGAGGTGAGTTCCGTTCCGATGTGCATGTCGAGAACGAGATATCGGATGCCGGCGCAGAAATGGTGCAGGAACGCCCAGAGCAGGCCGATCAGCAGAAGCTTCACGAGCGGATTGGCAAAGATGCTGCGAAAGACGACATAGGTATCCGGTGCCTGCAGACTGAGCTGCAGCAGGTACAGCAGGAAGGGCAGCATCAGGAAGAGCCCCGCGCCGCTGATCCGGTGGAGGATGGAGACGACGCCAGGAACGGGGAGTCGGATCTTGACGAGATCGAGATGCTTGGGTCGGTTTCGGGTGCTTGCGCGATTCATGGCAGATTGGACAGGAGGGTTCGTCCAGGACGTCAACTGATATCGTTGGCGTAGTGGTATGCCGTGGTGTTGCAGAGACTGCGTCGCAACTCCACGGGTTTGCGGCCGTAAGTATAGGCGACGCGTACCATCAGCAGCAGCGGCGACCCGACCGTGATTCCCAGAACTGAAGCAGTATCGTCATCGGCGGCGACCGCCTTGAGCTTTTCCTCGGCGGCGACGATCTTCACCTGGAATGCGGACTCGTACATGCTGTAGAGCATGCAGCGATGCTGCTCGAGCAGCACCGAATCCAACCCGGGGAACATGTCGGCCGGCACGCGGGCTTCTTCGTAGATGACGCGTTGATCGTTGATGGCGAGAGACCTGCGCAGGCGCATGACCGGCGCTCCGGTCTCGATATCGAGCAGACGCGCGCCGGCGGCATCCGCCTTGACACGCCGGCAGTCGATGAGTTCGGCCTTGAGGGTCTCGACGTCCCCGTCGTCCGGCCCGATGCGCAGGAATCCGAGCTGGGTGTGCTCGTTCGCATGGGTCGCAACGAAAGTGCCGCGCCCCTGGCGACGCACCAGCACCTTCTCTTGGGCAAGTTCGTTGACCGCCTTGCGCACCGTGCCCTGGCTCACGCTGAAGCGGTGCGCCAGGTCGATCTCGCTGGGGATGGGCTCTCCGGGTTTCCATTCCCCGAACTCGAGCCGCTCCGTAAGAAGCAGCTTGATCTGCCGATAGAGCGGCTGATACGCAGGGGTGGCGGCGACCTTCATGGGCGCGCTTTTTAGCACATCCGATCGGATCTGGTCCACACCAACCACTATCAGTCATAAGATATAAGACTTGAATTGACACGCCGCAGCGCCACTTCGTATGATCTTGGCCCATTCGTGCGCCAGGCTTGGTTCTCTGTGCCTTCCGCAGGGCGGCAGACAACCTGGCGGAGGACGCTGCGGCGACCGAAATCGAATCAGATTCTTCGTCTTCCTTCCAGGAGCCCGCGCTCATGAAATCCCCCGTCAGAATCGCAGTCACCGGCGCTGCCGGCCAGATCGGCTACAGCCTGCTGTTCCGCATCGCCAGTGGTGAAATGCTCGGCCGCGATCAGCCGGTGATCCTGCAACTCCTGGAAATCCCCGACGAGAAGGCGCAGAAGGCGCTGAAGGGCGTCATGATGGAACTGGAGGACTGCGCCTTCCCGCTGCTCGCAGGCATGAGCGCCCACGGCGACCCCATGACCGCCTTCGCCGGCATCGACTACGCCCTCCTCGTCGGCGCCCGTCCGCGTGGCCCGGGCATGGAGCGCAAGGATCTCCTCGCCGCCAACGCCCAGATCTTCACCGCCCAGGGCAAGGCCCTGAATGCGGTTGCCAGCCGCAACGTGAAGGTGCTCGTGGTCGGCAACCCGGCCAATACCAACGCCTACATCGCGATGAAGAGCGCGCCCGAACTGCCGCGCGAGAACTTCACCGCCATGCTCCGCCTCGACCACAACCGCGCCCTCTCGCAGCTCGCCACGAAGACCGCACGCCCGGTCGATGCCATCGAGAAGATGATCGTCTGGGGCAACCACTCCCCCACGATGTACCCCGACTACCGCTTCGCGTCGATCGGCGGCCAGCCGGCGCCGGCGGCCGTCAATGACGAACCGTGGTATCGCGACACGTTCATCCCGACCGTCGGAAAGCGCGGTGCAGCCATCATCGAGGCGCGCGGCCTGTCGTCCGCGGCTTCGGCCGCCAATGCCGCCATCGACCACATGCGCGATTGGGCCCTGGGTACGGGCGATCGCTGGGTGACGATGGGCATTCCGTCGGATGGCTGGTACGGCATCCCCAAGGACGTCATGTACGGGTTCCCGGTCACCTGCAACGGTGGCAAGTACAAGGTGGTGGAAGGCCTGGAGATCGACGCCTTCAGCCGCCAGAAGATGGATGCGACCCTCGCGGAGCTCGAGGAAGAGCGCCAGGGCGTCTCGCACCTCCTGGGCTGAGGCTTGCCTAGTCCGATGTGCACGCGGCCCGAGCCCGTGCAAACAGGCGACCCCGGGTGCCTCGCCGGCCCGGGCGCCACATTCGTCCCCGCCCGGGGATCACGCCCCGACGGCGCCACACCTCCGCGGGACAGCACTCGATCCCCCGGCGTCCCGCTGCCAGCAAGCCGCACGACTGGCAAGATCGAGTCCCCGACTCGACCCGAGGCAATCGGGGCGTCCCCTCCAACTGCGAACTCCCCCATGGGAAGGAGCCCACGATGACGACCCCCATCACTCCCGGCGCGCGATTCCGCCTGGCACTCGAACAGGAGAAGCCGCTCCAGATCGTCGGCGCGATCAATGCGTATCACGCCCGCCTCGCCCAGCGCAGCGGCTTCCGCGCGATCTACCTCTCCGGTGGCGGCGTCGCCGCGGGCTCCCTCGGTCTGCCTGACCTCGGCATCAGCAATCTCGATGACGTCCTCACCGACATCCGCAGGATCACCGACGTCTGCGACCTGCCGCTGCTGGTGGACGTCGACACGGGGTTCGGCTCCAGCGCCTTCAACATCGCCCGCACCACGAAGTCGCTCATCAAGTTCGGCGCAGGCGCGATGCACATCGAAGACCAGGTGGGCGCGAAGCGCTGCGGCCACCGCCCCGGCAAGGAACTCGTGACGCTCGAGGAAATGGTCGATCGCGTGAAGGCCGCCGCCGACGCGAAGACGGATTCGAGCTTCGTCATCATGGCCCGTACCGACGCCCTCGCCGTGGAAGGGCTGCAGTCCGCGATCGACCGTGCGTGCGCGTGCGTCGAAGCGGGTGCCGATGCGATCTTCCCCGAGGCGATGACCGAACTCTCGATGTACAAGCAGTTCGCCGACGCCGTGAAGGTGCCCATCCTCGCGAACATCACCGAGTTCGGCTCGACGCCGCTCTTCACCGTCGACGAACTGCGCACCGCCAACGTGGCGATGGTGCTGTACCCGCTGTCGGCCTTCCGCGCCATGAACCAGGCGGCGCTCAACGTCTACCAGCATCTGCGCGCCGATGGCACCCAGAAGGCCGTCGTGGACACCATGCAGACCCGCGCCGACCTTTACGACTACCTCGGCTATCACGACTACGAGAAGAAGCTCGACGAGCTGTTCGCTCGGAAGAAGCAGGCCTGACCGGCCTCATCACCAGGAGAGGATCCCCATGACAGAAGCCGTCCAGACCGGACCGAAGCCCAAGAAGTCCGTTGCACTCTCCGGCGTCGCTGCCGGCAACACCGCGCTCTGCACCGTCGGCCGTACCGGCAACGACCTGCACTATCGCGGCTACGACATCCTCGACTTCGCGGACGACGCGACCTTCGAGGAGATCGCCTATCTGCTGGTGCATGGTCACCTGCCGAACATCTCCGAGCTGTCCGCCTACAAGCAGAAACTGAAGCGCCTGCGCGGCCTGCCGACGAACCTGAAGGCCGTGCTGGAGTGGATCCCCGCCTCCGCGCACCCGATGGACGTGATGCGTACCGGCGCCTCCGTGCTCGGCACGCTGCTGCCGGAGAAGGACGACCACAACACGCCGGGCGCGCGCGACATCGCCGACCGCCTGATGGCGAGCTTCGGTTCCATCCTGCTGTACTGGTACCACTGGAGCCACAACGGCCGGCGCATCGACACCGAGACCGACGACGACACGATCGCCGGGCACTTCCTGCACATGCTCCACGGCAAGCCGCCGTCGGCCACGTGGGAGCGCGCGATGCAGACATCGCTCAACCTCTACGCCGAGCACGAGTTCAACGCCTCGACGTTCGCCGCCCGCGTGATCGCCGGCACGGGGTCGGACATGTACTCGTCGATCGCCGGTGCCATCGGCGCCCTGCGCGGTCCGAAGCACGGCGGCGCCAACGAAGTGGCCTTCGATGTGCAGGGACGCTACGCGAACCCCGATGAAGCCGAGGCCGACATCGTCCGCCGCGTGCAGAACAAGGAGATCGTGATCGGCTTCGGTCACCCCGTGTACACGATCGCCGACCCGCGCAACAAGGTCATCAAGGACGTCGCGCATCGCCTGTCGAAGGAAGCGAAGGACACCAAGCTCTTCGACATCGCCGACCGCCTCGAAGCCGTGATGTGGCGCGAGAAGAAGATGTTCCCGAACCTCGACTGGTTCAGCGCCGTGTCGTATCACATGATGGGTGTGCCGACCGCGATGTTCACGCCGCTCTTCGTGATCTCGCGCACGTCCGGTTGGTGTGCCCACGTCATCGAACAGCGCATCGACGGCAAGATCATCCGTCCGAGCGCGAACTACAACGGCCCCGAGAACCTGAAGTGGGTGCCGCTGGAGCGCCGCAAGTAATGCCCCGGCAGCCCGCGGCCCCGGCAGCGCCGGCCCGCGGGTGACCTCGCCGCCCCCACTTCGTCACTGAGAGACAACACACATGTCCGCACACATCTCGAACGTTCGTCCGAAACCCGACAAGGTCCTGACCGACATCGTCGACTACGTCACCAAATACAAGGTCACCAGCAAGACCGCCTACGAGACGGCCCGCTACTGCCTGATCGACACGCTCGGCTGCGGTCTCGAAGCCCTCGAGTATCCCGCGTGCACGAAGCTCCTCGGACCGGTCGTCCCCGGCACCGTCGTGCCGAACGGCGCGAAGGTGCCCGGCACCCAGTTCCAGCTCGACCCGATCCAGGCCGCGTTCAACATCGGCGCGATGATCCGCTGGCTCGACTTCAACGACACGTGGCTCGCCGCGGAATGGGGTCACCCGTCCGACAACCTTGGCGGCATCCTCGCGACGGCCGACTGGCTCTCGCGCAACGCCGTCGCCGCCGGCAAGAAGCCGCTGACGATGCAGGACGTCCTCACCGCGATGATCAAGGCCCACGAGATCCAGGGTTGCATCGCGCTCGAGAACAGTTTCAACAAGGTCGGCCTCGATCACGTGGTGCTCGTGAAGGTCGCCTCCACCGCCGTCGTCGCGCAGATGCTCGGTCTCACGCGTGACGAGATCATCAATGCGGTGTCGCTCGCGTGGGTCGATGGCCAGGCGCTGCGCACGTATCGTCACACCCCCAACACGGGCTCGCGCAAGAGCTGGGCCGCCGGTGACGCGACGTCCCGCGCCGTGCGCCTCGCACTCATCGCGAAGACCGGCGAGATGGGCTACCCGTCGGTGCTGTCGGCCAAGGGCTGGGGCTTCTACGACGTGCTGTTCAAGGGCAATGCCTTCAAGTTCCAGCGCCCGTACGGCAGCTATGTAATGGAGAACGTGCTGTTCAAGATCTCGTTCCCCGCCGAGTTCCATTCGCAGACGGCCGTGGAATGCGCGATGCAGATCCACGACCAGCTCGCGAAGGCCGGCAAGACCGCTGCGGACATCAAGAAGATCACGATCCGCACTCACGAGGCCTGCATCCGGATCATCGACAAGAAGGGCCCGCTGAACAACCCGGCGGACCGCGACCACTGCATCCAGTACATGGTGGCGGTGCCCATCCTCTTCGGTCGACTGACCGCCGAGGACTACGAGGACGCCGTCGCGAAGGACCCGCGCATCGACAAGCTGCGCGACAAGATCGTCTGCGTGGAAGACAAGGCGTTCACGAAGGACTACCACGACCCCGAGAAGCGATCGATCGCCAATGCCCTCACGGTGGAGTTCAACGACGGCAAGAAGCTGAAGGAGATCGTGTGCGAGTACCCGATCGGCCACAAGCGTCGTCGCAAGGAAGGCATGCCCGTGCTGGTCGAGAAGTTCAAGACCAACCTCGCGCGGAAGTTCCCCACGAAGCAGCAGGCCACGATCCTCGACCTGTGCATGGACGCGAAGAAGCTCGCAGCCACGCCGGTGCACGAGTTCACCGACCTGTTCGTCATCTAAGCAACCGCGCCACGCGCCCCGGGACGCCGGGCGCGTGGCGCCATCGGAATCGGAGAAGAAGCCCCATGAGCCACAACCTGTTCAAGTCGCTGAAAGAGTTCGCGGTCGGCAAGAAGACCGGCAAGTACTACTCGCTGCCCGCGCTGGAGAAGGCAGGCCTGGGGAAGATCTCCCGCCTGCCCGTGTCGATCCGCATCGTCCTCGAATCCGTCCTGCGCAACTGTGACGGCAAGAAGGTGACGGAAGAGCACGTGCGGCAACTGGCCGGGTGGAAGCCCGTCGCGGACCGCGTCGAGGAGATCCCGTTCGTCGTCGCCCGCGTGGTGTTGCAGGACTTCACCGGTGTGCCGTTGCTCGCCGACCTCGCCGCCATGCGCAACGTGGCCGAAGCGATGGGCAAGGACCCGAAGACCATCGAGCCGCTCGTGCCGGTGGATCTCGTGGTCGACCACTCGGTGATGATCGATCACTACGGCGGCAAGGACTCCCTCGATCTGAACATGAAGCTCGAGTTCCAGCGGAACCGCGAGCGCTACGAATTCATGAAGTGGGGCATGCAGGCGTTCGACACGTTCGGCGTCGTGCCGCCCGGCTTCGGCATCGTCCACCAGGTGAACCTCGAGTACCTGGCGCGCGGCGTCCACGCGAAGGATGGCGTGTACTACCCCGACACGCTGGTCGGCACAGACAGCCACACGACCATGATCAACGGCATCGGCGTGGTGGGCTGGGGCGTGGGCGGCATCGAGGCGGAAGCCGGCATGCTGGGCCAACCCGTGTACTTCCTGACGCCTGACGTCGTCGGTGTCGAGCTGAAGGGTCGCCTGCGTGAAGGCGTGACTGCCACCGACCTCGTGCTGACGATCACCGAGATGCTCCGCAAGGAGAAGGTGGTGGGCAAGTTCGTCGAGTTCTTCGGCGCCGGCACCACGACCCTCGCCCTCCCCGACCGCGCGACCATCGCCAACATGGCGCCCGAGTACGGCGCGACCATGGGCTTCTTCCCGGTCGACGACAAGACCATCGAGTACTTCGAGGGCACGGGCCGCACGAAGGCCGAGATCGACGCCTTCGCCGCCTACTTCAAGGCGCAGAAGATGTTCGGCGTGCCGAAGGCCGGCGAGATCGACTACACCAAGACGCTGGTGCTCGACCTCTCGACCGTCGCGCCGTCACTCGCTGGCCCGAAGCGCCCGCAGGACCGCATCGAGATCGGCCATGTGAAGGAGAAGTTCGTCGAGCTGTTCTCCAAGCCCACGGGCGAGAACGGCTTCAACCAGCCGGCGGACAAGATCGGTCAAAGCTTTGCCGCCGGTGATGGCGTCGAGATCCGCAACGGCGACGTCCTGATCGCGGCCATCACGTCCTGCACGAACACGTCGAACCCCGGCGTGCTGCTCGCCGCCGGCCTGCTCGCGAAGAAGGCCGTCCAGAAGGGTCTGAAGGTCGCACCGCACATCAAGACGTCGCTTGCCCCCGGCTCGCGCATCGTCACCGAGTACCTCGGCAAGGCCGGCCTGCTGCCCTACCTGGAACAGCTCGGCTTCAGCGTCGCCGCGTACGGCTGCACGACCTGTATCGGCAACGCCGGTGACCTCACGCCCGAGATCAACGAGGCGATCACCAAGAACGACCTCATCTGCGCCGCCGTGCTCTCCGGCAACCGCAACTTCGAGGCGCGGATCCACCCGAACCTGAAAGCGAACTTCCTGGCCTCCCCGCCCCTGGTCGTCGCATACGCGCTGGCCGGCAACGTCCAGAAGGATCTGATGACGGAGCCGCTCGGCAAGGACAAGAAGGGCCGCGACGTCTTCATCGGCGACATCTGGCCGTCGAGCGAGGAAGTCTGGAAGCTGATGAAGTACGCCATGAACCCGTCCGCGTTCAAGAAGAACTACGGCCAGGTGAAGGGCAACCCGGGTGAACTCTGGGAGAAGGTCGAAGGCGTGACCGGTCAGGTCTACAACTGGCCGACGTCCACGTACATCGCACGGCCGCCCTTCTTCGACGGCTTCTCGATGGAACCGGCCGCCGCTGGGGCCTCTGGCATCAAGAACGCCCGCGCGCTCGGTGTCTTCGGCGACTCCATCACTACCGACCACATCTCGCCCGCGGGCTCCATCAAGGACTCCTCACCGGCCGGCAAGTGGCTCGTCGATCACAAGGTCGGCAAGGTCGACTTCAACAGCTACGGCTCGCGCCGCGGCAATCACGAAGTGATGATGCGCGGCACGTTCGCGAACGTCCGGATCAAGAACCTGATGCTTCCCGCGAAGGCCGACGGCTCGCGCGTCGAAGGCGGGGTGACGCTGCACCAACCTTCGGGCAAGGAACTGTCGATCTACGACGCGGCAATGACCTACATCGCGGAGGCCACGCCCACCGTCGTGTTCGGTGGCGAGGAGTACGGCACGGGATCGTCGCGCGACTGGGCAGCGAAGGGCACGCAGCTGCTCGGCGTGAAGGCCGTCATCGCACGCAGCTTCGAGCGGATCCATCGTTCGAACCTGGTGGGCATGGGCGTGCTGCCGTTGCAGTTCCTCGGCAAGGATTCGGTCGAATCTCTCGGCATCACCGGAGAAGAGACCTACGACATCCTCCTGGGGGACAACATCGAGCCGCAGCAGGACGCCACGCTCGTCATCCGTCGCAAGGACGGCACCGAGAAGAAGGTCAAGGTGAAGCTGCGCATCGACACCGCGATCGAGGTGGACTACTACCGCCACGGGGGCATCCTGCCCTACGTGCTGCGGGAGCTGCTCGCCGCGGCTTGATCGCAACCCACGGGCGGTGCTCCGGCGCCGCCCGTGTTGTTGCTAGCGCCCTTCCCGCCAGGCGGGGGCCGTCAGCCGCGCGCCTTGCCGATCGCCCGTTCCACGCCTTCCACCATCAGATCGATCTCGCCGCGCGTCACGTTCAGCGACGACATGAAGCGCAGCGTCGCTGGCCGCGGGGAGTTGATGAGCAGGCTGTCGTTGCGGGCCAGTTCCACGATGCGGGCGCCAAGATCGGCGCCGAGATCCAGCGCACGCAGCAGGCCGCGACCGCGATCCCCCTTCAGCCCCAACCGATTCGAGAGATCGGTGAGGCGGCCCGCCAGATAGTCACCGGTGGCCCGCACGTTCCCGAGGAACTCGGGCTTCGAGACCGCATCGATCACGGCGCTGCCTACCGCGCACATCAGCGGGTTGCCGTTGTACGTACCGCCCTGATCACCGTGCTCGAAGACGCTCACGGCCTCGCGCGCCAGCAGGGCTGCGAGCGGGACGCCACCGCCAATGCCCTTGCCGAGCGTCATGATGTCCGGCTCGATGCCGTACTGCTGGTACGCGAAGAGCGTCCCGGTGCGGCCAACACCCGTCTGCACCTCGTCGCAGATCAGCAGCAGATGCCGCTCGCGCGTGAGTTCGCGCAGCGCCTGCATGAACTCCAGATCTGCCGGATACACGCCCGCCTCGCCCTGCACGGGCTCCAGCATCACGGCCACCGTCTTGGGCCCGATGAGCCGCTCCACGGACTCGATGTCGTTCAGGATCGCCTTCGGGAAGCCGGGCACCTGCGGGGCAAAGAGCGTGTCCCAGCCGGGCTTGCCCGACGCCGACATGGTCGCGATGGTGCGGCCGTGGAAGGACCGGTCGAACGTGATGATTTCGTACGCGCCGCTGCGGAACTTCCGACCCCAGCGCCGCGCGAGCTTGATGGCACCCTCGTTGGCCTCGGCGCCGCTGTTCGCGAAGAACACGCGCTGGAAGCACGACAGCCGCACGAGGCGCGCCGCGAGTGCGATCGACTCCTCGTTGTAGAACGCGGGACTCGGATTGATGAGCTTGCGCGCCTGGCGTTCCAGGGCTTCCACGACCACGGCGGGTGAATGCCCGAGACAGTTGACCGCCCAGCCCTGGACGAAGTCGAGATAGCGTCGCCCCGTGTGGTCTTCCAGCCACGAACCTTCTCCGCGCACGAAGACGATCTCCGGACGCGCGGTGATGTTCATCAGCGTGTCTACGGGATAGTCCTGGAATGCCATGGCAGCCTCTCGATGGGAATGCGGGGGGCCGGCGCGCGCGTCGGGTGACATGCCTGCGTTCGCCGGTGAATCGGGATTCTCGCGTGCGGGGCACATCGGGCGCAATCACGGCGAGCCCGACGGATCGGAGCGAACGCGGCGAGGTACCTGCATGGGCGTCGGGCAGTGCCCGACCCACGGGGGTTGTTTTCAGCGTCGATGCATCCAGTGGCGGGGGCCCTTCGTGGGACGAGCATCGCTCGACGCGGCGTGAGCTTGGGCGCAGCGGCGAATCCAGGCGCGCGGGCGTCGGGCAGTGCCCGACCCACGGGGGTTGTTTTCAGCGTCGACGCATCCAGTGGCGGGGGCCCTTCGTGGGTCGAGCATCGCTCGACGCGGCGATGGCATGGGCACAGTGGCGAATCCAGGCGCGCTGGCGTCGGGCAGTACCCGACCCACGGGATTCCTTCCAGCGTCGACGCATCCAGTGACGAGGGCCCTTCGTGGGTCGAGCATCGCTCGACGCTGCGTGAGCTTGGGCACAGCGATGAATCCAGGAACGCGGGCGTCGGGCAGTGCCCGACCCACGGGATTGCTTCCAGCGTCGATGCATCCAGTGACGAGGGCCCTTCGTGGGTCGAGCATCGCTCGACGCGGCGTGAGCTTGGGCACAGCGGCGAATCCAGGCGCGAGGGCGTCGGGCAGTGCCCGACCCACGGGGGTTGTGATGACCTCAGTGGACTCCGGGCGCGGATATGGGCTGTGACTCACGCGCCGGACAGCAACCGCCGCTCGACCAATGCGCTTCGCAGGCCTTCAGGTTCGACGAAGCGATGCGTGTCGAACCCCATGGCTGCCGCCGTTCCAATGTTCGCCACGTTGTCGTCGATGAAAAGCGTCCGCGATGGCACCAGCGCAGCCCGCGCAATCGCCAGCTCGAAGAAGCGCGGATCGGGCTTCGCAAGACGTTCCTCGCCGGAGACGAAGATGGACTCGAACCAGTCGAGGAACCCATAGCGGGCGCGCGCCACCGGGAAGGTTTCGGCAGACCAGTTCGTCAGCGCGAGGAGTCGCCGTCCTGCGCCTCGCAGCTCCCGCAGCAACCCCACCGTCGGCTCGATGGGTCCGCCGAGCATGTCCGGCCACCGGTCGCGCCACAGGGCGATCAGGTCTGCGTGCTCGGGAAACAGCAACTGCCGCTCACGCACCGCGTCGTCGAAGGGCTTCCCGGCATCCATTTCGTGGTTCCACGTCATCGGCACGACGCTGTCGAGGAAGGCCTCCATGGCCGCCCCGTCGCGGCCGAAGTGCTCTCGATACACGTGGCGGGGATTCCAGTCGATGAGCACGCCGCCGAGGTCGAAGAGGACGGCGTCGATGGCCGGCGCCCGCTCCGCGCCCGTCATTCTAGGAAGCGGACGGCTTCGGCAAGCCCGACGCGGGCGGTGCGGTACCCGTTCACCGGCTGCGCGTGATCTCCGTAGCCGAACGAGACACCGAACACGACACGTCGATCGTCGGCAAGCGGGATGTGCCGGCGCACGACATCCGGGTGTGACGCCAGGGCCGCCTGCGGGATGCTGTCGACGCCCTGCGCCTGCAGCGCCAGGAGGAAGCTCATGAGGAACAGTCCGCAGTCGACACCGCCGTAGAAGCCGAGTGAGGCGTCGGTGGTGACGATCGCCGCGTGGGGCGCGCCGAAGCAGCGGTAGTTCTCGAGCGACTGCTCGCGGGCGCGGGCCCGATCTTCACGCGCAATGCCGAGCGCCTGGTAAAGCTGCACGCCGCACACCTTGCGGCGCTCGCGGTAATCACCGACGTACGCAGCGGGGAAGGGAAAGTCCGCATTCGCCGGGGCATCGGCGGCGAGGGTGGCGTGAAGCTCCGTCGTGAACGCCTGGAGGGCGGCACCGGAAAGCACATCGACCTGCCACGGCTGCGTGTTGCACCAGGAGGGCGTGCGGAGTGCCGTGCCGAGTGCCGCCTCGATCACAGCCCGAGGCACGGGATCGGGCCGATAGGCGCGGCAGCTGAACCGGGTGCGCAGGAGATCGTCGAGGACTGCAGCGGATGGTGGGAGGGGTTCGTTCATGGGTCAGTCGAACTTCGGCTTGAAGGCATCGTCCACGTCGATCTGGTAGGCGATCGCGAGGCGGTTGGTCTGGTTCGCGAGCGCGACGATGGCGGCCAGCTCGCCGAAGATCTCGTCGTCCATGCCTTTCTTGCGGGCCGAGGCGGTGTGCGACTGGATGCAGTACTCGCAGTTGTTGGTCATGCTCACCGCCACGTAGATGAGTTCCTTCGTGAGCGGGTCGAGTCGACCACCGGGCCCCATGACGTCCTTCACCTGCTCCCAGATGCGCTTCAGCGTCGGCGGGTGTGCGGCGAGCGCCTTCCAGATGTTGTTGATCCAGTCCACCTTGCGCGTCGCCATGATGTCGTCGAACACGGCCTTCACCTCCGGGCTCGCATCCTCGTACTCGGTGAGCTTCACCATCGACATGGGTTTTCCTCCGTAGGGATTCGTCGAAAAAGGGGCGAGTGTAGCCCGCGCATCGCGGTCGGCGCGTGCGTGGACAGCCCCTGTGCGCCCCCCCATAATCGGCAGTCCCCTTTCCCCGCCCCCGCCATGAAGTTCCTATTCGACCTCATCCCGGTCTTCATCTTCTTCGCCGCCTACTCGCTCGGCGAACGCTCGCCCGACGCCACGGCCGCACTCACGGCGACACTGCTCGGCGGTCTCGGACTCGGGACGGACCTGCCCGCGAAGCAGGCGCCCATCCTCCTCGCGACCCTCTGCGCGATCGTCGCGACCATCGGACAGGTGGGCTGGTTGCTAATGCGCGGCAAGAAGGTCGACAAGATGCTCTGGATCAGCCTCGGCATCATCGTGGTGATGGGCGGCCTGACCCTCGCCTTCCGCGATCCGACCTTCATCAAATGGAAGCCCACGGTTCTCTACTGGGCGTTCGGCGTGACGCTCCTCGTGTCGGCCCTCGCCTTCAAACGAAACCTGATCCAGGCGATGACCCAGGGGCAGATCGAGCTGCCCGATCGTCTCTGGGTACGCCTCAACCTCAGCTGGGTCGGTTTCTTCCTGTTCATGGGCGTGCTGAACCTCTACGTCGCCTTCAATTTCTCGGAGTCGGCGTGGGTGAAGTTCAAGCTCTTCGGTGGCATGGGTCTGATGGTCGTGTTCGCGCTCGCTCAAGGCGTGGTCCTGTCCCGCTACATCGATCAGGAAGAGAAGAAATAGCCATGCTCTACGCCATCGTCGCCGAAGACGTTCCCGACAGCCTGCCGATGCGCGTCGCGGCGCGCCCTGCCCATCTGGAACGGATGCGTGAACTCGTCTCGGCGGGCCGCGTGGTCCTCGCGGGCCCGTTCCCGGCGATCGACGCGCCAGACCCCGGCCCTGCGGGCATGAGCGGCAGCCTCATCGTCGCGGAGTTCGAATCGCTGGAAGCCGCCACCGCGTGGATCCACGCTGACCCCTATGTGACCCAGGGCGTGTTCGCCCGCGTCACGGTGAAACCCTTCGTGCAGGTGCTCCCATGACATCGCTGGCAGACGAGATCCGCGCGCGGCTGCTGGTGCTCGATCCGGAGAGCCTCGAAGTGTTCGACGACAGTGCGGACCATGCCGGCCACGCAGGTGCGGCGGAGAGCGGCGGCGGGCACTTTCAGGTGGTCATCGTCTCCCCCCGCTTCATCGGGCTGAGCAGGATCGCCCGTCATAGGCTGGTGTATGATCCGCTGCGCGATTTGATGCCCGCGCGCATTCATGCGCTGGCCATCGATGCCCACGCCCCGGATGAGGCGGAACCATCCGCCCCCGGCTGAAGAACGATGCGCCGACCAAATGTCCCGAGCCTACCGGCGAGGGGCGGTCCCGAGCCCACCGGCAAGGGGCGCGGCGACCACCCGTCAGACCATCGGAAGGATCCACTCATGCGTTTCGTCAAGCCCTCCGCGCTCGCGGCCCTCAGCCTTTGCGGTATCGCTTTCCTCGGCGCGTGCAATGCCGAGGAGTCCGGCAGCACCCTCGCCATCGTGAACGGTGTCCCGATCCCGCAGGCGCGCTTCGATTTCGTATCCAGGATGCAGGCCCAGTCGGGTCAGGGCCAGAAGGAGACGCCGGAGAGCCGCAAGCAACTCCGTGAAGCGCTCATCACCCGCGAGATCATTACGCAGGAAGCCGTGCGCAAGGGTCTCGACAAGTCGGTCGAGTATCAGGTCCAGATGGACCTCGCGAAGCAGCAGGTGCTGGTGAACGCGTTCCTCGAAGACTACCTGCGGTCCAACGAGCCGACCGAAGCCGACCTGAAGGCCGAGTACGACAAGATCAAGGCTGAGCAATTCGACCCGAACGCCCGCGAGTACAAGGCCCGCCACATCCTGATCAAGAAGGAAGCCGACGCGAAGGCCGTCCTCGCGCAATTGAAGAAGGGTGCGAAGTTCGAGGATCTCGCGAAGAAGAAGTCCGAGGACACCGGCTCGAAGGCCAAGGGCGGTGAACTCGACTGGACCGACGGCGCGAACCTGGTGAAGCCCTTCGCCGACGCGATGAAGACGCTCGAGAAGGGCCAGACGAGCGGCCTCGTGAAGACCCAGTACGGCTACCACATCATCCGCATGGACGATGTCCGCTCGCCTCAGTTCCCGGCCTTCGAGGATGTGAAGGATCAGGTCCAGAAGCAGGTGCTCGGCCGTCAGCGCGACGAGTTGGTGGACAGTCTGCGGCAGGCCGCGACGGTGGAGTGATCGCCGTGTAGGCAGCGCTTCCGTGGCAATGGAAGCGCATGAGAAAAGGGCAGCCTAGGCTGCCCTTTTTCATTGGTGGTCGGACATGCCGCCCGCCGGACTCACCCCACCCAGCGACGCGCGTTCCGGAACATGCGCATCCATGGTGAATCCTCGCCCCAGCCTTCCGGGTGCCACGACATCTGCACGGTGCGGTGCACGCGTTCGGGGTGCGGCATCATGATCGTGAACCGGCCGTCCGGCGTCGTCAGCCCCGCGACGCCCTCCGGTGACCCGTTCGGATTCATGGGGTACGCCTCGGTCACCGCACCACGGTTGTCGGTGTAGCAGAGTGCGTACAGCGGCCGCGCTGCCCGACGGGTCGCCGGCGTCGCGAACTCCGCCCGCCCTTCCCCGTGCGAAACCACGACCGGGATGCGGCTCCCGGCCATCCCCGACAGGAAGATCGACGGCGACGGCATCACCTCGACCATCGCGACGCGTGCCTCGAACTGCTCTGACGAATTGCGGACGAAGTGCGGCCAGTCGCGCGCGCCAGGGATGAGATCGTGCAGGTTGCTCATCATCTGGCAGCCGTTGCACACGCCCAGCCCGAAGGTGTCCTCGCGGGCGAAGAACCCCTCGAACTCGTCGTGCGCACGGCTGTGGAAAAGAATCGACTTCGCCCAGCCCTCGCCCGCGCCGAGCACGTCGCCGTACGAGAAACCGCCACAGGCGGCCAGGCCGCGGAACCCCGACAGCTTCGTCCGCGCGCCGAGGATGTCGCTCATGTGCACGTCCACCGCCTCGAACCCGGCGCGATGGAATGCCGCCGCCATCTCCATCTGCCCGTTCACGCCCTGCTCCCGCAGGATCGCGACGCGCGGACGGGCGCCGGTGGCGATGAACGGCGCCGCGATGTCCTCGGCCGCGTCGAACGTCAGATGCGCGTGAAGGCCGGGATCCTCGAGGTCGTCGATACGGGCGAGTTCGTCGTCCGCACATCCCGGATTGTCGCGAAGCTTCTGGATGGCGTGACTCACCTCGGTCCACGCCTTCTGCATCACCGGGCCCGACACCGTGAGGATCTCCTCCCCGCGCTCGAACACGCGCAGGTAGCCCTCGCGGTTCACCGTGCCGATCTCGTGGACGCAGTCCGCGAGGCCCGCCGAGCGGAACGCGTCGACAACAGAAGCCAGTTGATCGGCGTGCACCTGCAGCACCGCACCGAGTTCCTCGCTGAAGAGCGCGGCGATCGCGCCGCCATTCGCCGTGAGCGCGCCGATCTCGACATTGAGACCGACCCGCGTGGCGAACATCATCTCCGCGAGCGTGATCGCCAGACCACCATCGGAGCGGTCGTGATACGCGAGCACGCGCCCCTCGGCGTTCAGCGACTGAACGGTCTCGAAGAACGCGCGCAGCCGGGCGGCATCGTCGACATCGGGCACGGTCTCGCCGAGCGCGTCGTACACCTGGGCGAGGACGGATCCCGCGAGGCGGTTGCGGCCGGCACCGAGGTCCACGATCAGGAGACGCGTGTCCTCCGCGACGCGCTGCAGTTCCGGTGTCAGCGTCCCGCGGGCATCCTCCACCCGCGCGAACGCCGTGACGATGAGCGAGAGCGGCGCCGTGACCTGCTGGCTGTCGCCGGACGCCGTCTGCCAGGTGGTACGCATCGACAGGCTGTCCTTGCCCACCGGGATGCTCACGCCAAGCGCCGGACACAACTCCAGACCCACGGCCTTCACGGTGTCGAACAGCGCAGCGTCCTCGCCGGGCTGACCTGCGGCCGCCATCCAGTTGGCGGACAGCTTCACCCGCGAGATCGACCCGATGCGCGCGGCAGCGATGTTGGTCAGCGCCTCGCCGACAGCCATGCGACCGGAGGCCGGACCGTCGAGCACGGCGATGGGCGTGCGCTCGCCCATGGCCATCGCTTCGCCTTCGTACCCCTCGAAGCCCATGAGCGTGACCGCGAGATCGGCCACCGGGACCTGCCAGCGCCCCACCATCTGATCGCGGGCCGTGAGGCCTCCGACGGAGCGGTCACCGATGGTGATGAGAAAAGCCTTGCTCGCCACCGCCGGGAACCGCAGCACGCGCTCCAGCGCATCGGACAGCGTGACGCCTGCCGTCGCGAAGGGGCTTCCCTTGCGCGCTTCGCGGATGGCGTCGCGATGCATCTTGGGCGGCTTGCCGAGCAGCACGCCGAGGTCCATGTCGACCGGGCGATTGCGGAACTTCGGGTCCTCGACGATGAGCCGCGTCTCCTCGGTGGCCGAACCCACGACGGCGAACGGACAGCGCTCCCGCGCGCAGATCTCCTCGAACACCGGCAGGCGGTCGGCGCGGACCGCGAGGACGTATCGCTCCTGGGACTCGTTGCACCAGATCTGCAGCGGCGTCATGCCAGGTTCCTCGGAAGGCACCTTGCGCAGATCGAAGACCGCGCCGCGGTCGGCGCCGTGCACGAGTTCGGGCAGCGCATTCGATAGACCACCGGCCCCGACGTCGTGGATCGAGAGGATCGGGCTTTCCTCGCCCAGCGCCCAGCAGCGATCGATGACTTCCTGGCAGCGCCGCTGGATCTCGGCGTTGCCGCGTTGGACGGAGTCGAAATCGAGGGACTCGGTGTTGGCCCCGGTGGCCATGCTGGAGGCCGCACCACCGCCGAGGCCGATCAGCATGCCGGGTCCGCCGAGCTGCACGAGCGCCGTGCCCGGCGGCAGCGGAAACTTCTCGACCTGATCGGCGCGGATGCTGCCGAGACCGCCCGCGATCATGATCGGCTTGTGGTAGCCGTAGACGCGCCCGTGCGCCTGCTGCTCGTAGGTGCGGAAGTAACCGGTCAGGTTGGGACGCCCGAACTCGTTGTTGAACGCGGCACCACCGATGGGGCCCTCGATCATGATGTCGAGCGGCGAGGCGATGCGGCCGGGGCGGCCCGGATCGAAGCTCTCCCACGGTTGCAGGCGACCGGGGATGCGCAGGTGCGAGGTGGTGAACCCGGTGAGGCCCGCCTTCGGCTTCGCACCGCGGCCGGTGGCGCCTTCGTCGCGGATCTCGCCCCCTGCGCCGGTGGCGGCACCGGGATACGGCGCGATCGCGGTCGGGTGATTGTGCGTCTCGACCTTCATCAGGATGTGGGTCGCTTCGCTGCGGCTGCGATACACGCCATCGGCGTCGGGGCGGAAGCGCGCCACCTCCGCCCCCTCCATCACCGCCGCGTTGTCCGAGTACGCGACGACCGTGTGCTCGGGATGCGTCGCGTGCGTGTGCCGGATCATCTGGAAAAGAGAATGCGGCTGCGGCGCGCCGTCGATGGTCCAGGACGCATTGAAGATCTTGTGCCGGCAATGCTCGGAGTTCGCCTGGGCGAACATCATCAGCTCGACGTCGGTGGGATTGCGCGCCTCGGCGCGGAACGACTCGAGCAGGTAGTCGATCTCGTCGGGCGAGAGCGCGAGGCCCAGCGCGGCGTCGGCGGCGACCAGGGCGTCGCGCCCGCCGGCCAGCACATCGACGGTGGCAAGGGGCTTGGCCCGCACGTGCTGGAAGAGCTTGTCGGCACGTTCGATGTCGTCGAGCACGATCTCGGTCATGCGGTCGTGCAGGCGCGCTTTCAGGGCGGTGATCCGCTCGGGGGGCATCGGCTTGGTGATCAGCACCGTGTAGGCGATGCCGCGTTCCAGCCGTAGGACGGCGTCGAGTCCGCAGTTCCGCGCGATGTTGGTGGCCTTGGACGACCACGGGGAGATGGTCCCGAACCGCGGGATCACGAGCCAGTTGTGGCCGGACGTGAGCGTCGGGCGCGCCGAGGGCCCATAGGTCAGCAGCCGCTGGAGGCGGGATACCTCGCCGCCCGCGAGCGGTCGCGAGACCTCCGCGAAATGCCAATAGCACGCGTCGAACGCACTGATCGACGGTTCGATCGTGCGGAGGAGACGCAGCATTTTCAGGAGACGGAAACTCGAAAGGGCGTTGCGCCCCTGCATGCGGAGGATTTGTGTCATGTCGGATTAGGTGATCCTCGAAGCCCGATTATAGCCACCGCCCCCCTGCGACCGGGGATATCGAGCCGGTACACTGCCGCGCATGCTCACGCCCGTCTACGCCACCGCCAACATCCGCCGCATCGAGACGGCCGCCTTCGCTGCGCAGCCGGCCCCCGCGCTCATGGAACGGGCCGGACTCGCAGCCGCCGAATGTGCGAGGCGGATGCTTGGCCCGAACGACCGCGTGCTGGTGCTCGCCGGGCCCGGTAACAACGGCGGCGACGCGTTCGTGGTCGCCCGCCACCTCACCCGTTGGGGGCACGCCGTGGACGTCGTGTTCATCGGAGAGGAGACCCGCCTCCCTCCCGACGCCGCGCAGGCACTCGCTGCGCTGCGCGACGCCGGCATCACGCCCACGGCCACCCCGCCCGGCACCATCACGCACGACCTGATCGTCGATGGCCTCTTCGGGATCGGCCTGCAGCGCGACCTCGCCGGCCCGTACGCCGACCTCGTGGCCCACGTGAACGCCAGCGGACGCCCGGTGCTGGCGCTCGACATCCCGTCCGGCCTCGATGCCGACACGGGGCGGATCCTCGGGATCGCGATCGGCGCCACGCGCACGATCACGTTCATCGCCACGAAGCCCGGTCTCCACACGCTGGACGGCCCCGACCACTGCGGGACGATCGAGATCGCCGATCTCGGGCTCGACGCGGCCGCCATCGCGCCGCCCACGGGAACACTGATCGACGCGATCGATGCAGCATCGGTCCTCGTCCCCCGACGTCGCAACAGCCACAAGGGATCCCATGGCGACCTATGGATCCTCGGGGGCGCGAGGGGCATGGTGGGGGCGGCCTTCCTCGCGGCGAGGGCCGGACTTCTCTGCGGCGCGGGCCGGGTGCTCGCCAGCCTGCTGGACGACGCCACGCCGCTCGACCCGCTGCATCCCGAACTCATGTTCCGCCCGGCCTTTCCCGATCCCGACCTCGACCGCGCCGCCTGCATCGTGGTCGGACCCGGGCTGGGGCAATCCACCGAAGCCGCCGCCCGCCTCGACCATTGCGTGGCGATGACGATCCCCCTGCTCCTCGACGCGGATGCGCTCAACCTCGTGGCGGCCTCGAGCGAGCGGGCCCGCCGGGTCGCCGACCGGACACAGGCGACCATCCTCACGCCCCACCCCGCCGAAGCAGGCCGCCTCCTGGGCGTCTCGACGCCGGACGTTCAACGCGACCGCGTCGGCTCGGCCCTTTCCCTGGCCGCCCGATTCCGTGCCGACGTCGTGCTGAAGGGCGCCGGGAGCATCGTCGCCGCGCCCGACGGCCGCTGGGCCATCAACACGACCGGAAACCCCGGCATGGCGGCCGCCGGGATGGGCGACGTGCTCTGCGGCATCGTCGGCGCCCTCCTCGCCCAGGGAGCGGATCCCGCCGTCGCCCTGCGTGCCGGGGTCTGGCTGCACGGCACGGCGGCGGACGACTGCGCCGGGACCCTGGGCGGCGTCGTGGGCATCACGGCATCCGATGTCGCACTCGCGGCACGCACCGCGCTGAATCGTCATCTTGGCGGGGCCCGAACCGACGGCGCCGATCCAAAAACTCGCAGAACGTAAAGTTTCTCCGTCCGCCGTCGATAGGGCGTGACCGCCCGACGCGTCGACGAATTCCGATTGGAGAAACCGCATGACCTCTAGAACCCTGGCCGCCGGCCTCATCATCACCTGGTTGTTCGTCCTGCTCGCAGGCGCCTCGCACATCGGCGGGAAGCCGGGTGGCGCGGACGACATAGACGAGACGAACCTGGAGTTCCGACTCTACGTGTGAACGCACCCGGCGTCGTTCCCCTCGCATTCGACGCCCCGTCGTCAGCAGACGCGCCCTCCGGGGCGCGTTTTTTTTCCAGGTCCGGATGCCCTCCGGAAGCGAGCTGAGGCATACTCCCGCGCCTCCCGCGCATCGTGCATCCTCGCCGATCCCGCGCCCGTCTCCCAGACTCCGGAAAACCCATGGCCCAGTACGTCTTCACCATGAATCGCGTGGGCAAGATCGTCCCGCCCAAGCGTCAGATCCTCAAGGACATCTCCCTTTCCTTCTTCCCCGGCGCCAAGATCGGCGTGCTCGGCCTGAACGGCGCGGGCAAGTCGACGATCCTGAAGATCATGGCGGGTGTCGACAAGGACATCGAGGGCGAAGCCACACCGATGCCCGGCATCAAGATCGGCTACCTGCCCCAGGAACCGCAGATGGACCCCGCCTCCACCGTGCGCGAGGCCGTCGAGCAGGGCCTGAGCGAGGTCAACGAAGCCAAGCGCAAGCTGGACGAGATCTACGCTGCCTACGCCGAACCCGACGCCGACTTCGACCAGCTCGCGGCCGACCAGGCGAAGTACGAGGCCATCCTCGCCGCCGGCGGCAGCGACACCGACCATCAGCTGGAGATCGCCGCGGATGCCCTCCGCCTGCCGCCGTGGGATGCCGTCGTCGGCAACCTGTCCGGGGGCGAGAAGCGCCGCGTGGCCCTGTGCCGTCTGCTGCTGGAGCGCCCCGACATGCTCCTGCTCGACGAGCCGACCAACCACCTCGACGCCGAGAGCGTCGACTGGCTCGAACACTTCCTGCACAAGTTCCCCGGCACCGTGGTGGCCGTGACCCACGACCGCTACTTCCTCGACAACGCCGCCGAGTGGATTCTCGAACTCGACCGCGGCCAGGGCATCCCGTGGAAGGGCAACTACAGCTCCTGGCTCGAGCAGAAGGAAGGCCGGCTGAAGCAGGAGGAGAACACCGAATCCGCCCGCCAGAAGGCCATCAAGAAGGAACTGGAGTGGGTCCGCCAGAACCCGAAGGGCCGGCAGGCGAAGAGCAAGGCGCGCATCCAGCGCTTCGAGGAGCTGTCGTCCTACGACTACCAGAAGCGCAACGAGACCCAGGAGATCTTCATCCCCGTGGCCGAGCGCCTGGGCGACAAGGTCATCGAGTTCCACGACGTCACCAAGTCCTACGGTGACCGGATGCTGATCGAGAACCTGAGCTTCTCGATCCCGCCCGGCGCCATCGTCGGGATCATCGGCCCGAACGGCGCCGGCAAGTCCACGCTCTTCCGCATGATCATGGGCAAGGAACAGCCCGACAGCGGCGAGATCGTTCTCGGCCACACCGTCCAGCTCGCGTTCGTCGACCAGAGCCGCGACGCGCTGGACGGCACCAAGACGGTCTGGGAGGAGGTCTCCGGCGGCCGCGACATCCTCACCGTCGGCCGCTTCGAGATGCAGTCGCGCGCCTACATCGGCCGCTTCAACTTCAAGGGCGCCGACCAGCAGAAGCACGTCGGCACGCTGTCCGGCGGTGAACGCGGCCGGCTGCATCTCTCAAAGACGCTCCTCGCGGGCGGCAACGTCCTGTTGCTGGACGAGCCGTCCAACGACCTCGACGTGGAAACCCTCCGCGCCCTGGAAGACGCGATGCTGGAGTTCGCCGGCAGCGTGCTGGTGATCTCGCACGACCGCTGGTTCCTCGACCGGATCGCGACGCACATCCTCGCGGCCGAGGGCGATTCGCAGTGGACCTTCTTCAACGGCAACTACCAGGAGTACGAAGCCGACAAGAAGAGGCGTCTCGGCGAGGAAGGCGCCCGTCCGAAGCGGATGCGCTACAAGCCCGTCACGCGCTGAGCCTCGACACGCCGGAGGCACGATGACCGACCCGATGCGCGAAAGGCAGGTCTGCATCATCACCGGAGGCGGCACCGGAACGGGTGCCGCCTGCGCCCGCCAACTCGCCGCGAAGGGCTGGCGGGTCGTGGTGAACTACAGCCGCAGCGAGACCGAGGCCCTCGAGACAGTCGCCGTCTGCGAAGCGGCCGGCGGGGAAGCCATCGCGGTCCAAGGCAATGTCGCCGAGGATGCCGATTGCCGCGCACTGGCGCAGGCAGCCATCGATCAGTGGGGGCGCATCGATGCGCTCGTGAACAGCGCTGGCATCACGAAGTTCGCCAACGCCGCGAAACTGGAAGCGCTCAGTGCCGACGACTTCCAGCGGATCTACGCGGTGAACGTGATCGGTGCGTACCAGATGATCCGCGCGTGCACGCCGACGATGCAGGCCCAGGGCGCTGGCGCGGTCGTGAACATCTCGTCCATCGCCGGCGTGCTCGGCATCGGGTCCTCCGTGGCCTACGTGGCCTCGAAGGGGGCGTTGAACGCGATCACGCTGTCGCTCGCACGGGCCCTGGCGCCGGCCATCCGCGTGAACGCCGTGTGTCCGGGCCTGATCGATACCCGCTGGCACAGAGACCGGTTCGACGACGACGGCTACGCGAAGCTCAAGGCCGGGTACGAGCAGAGCGTGCCGCTCGCGACCACAGCCACCGCCGACGACGTCGCCGACGCCGTCGTGTGGCTGATCGAAGGCGCCCGCGTCGTGACCGGCGAGTGCCTGATGCTCGACTCCGGCAAGCACCTCGGGAAATTCTGAGGCGCCACCGGAGGCCGCCTACTTCGGCGTGAGGTCCGCGACCATCCCGTAGCAGGCGCCGAGGAACGCATCCCCGTGACGCTCGGGTTCGTCGGGCTCGTCGAACACCTGCTCCGCCGCGGACCGCAGGAGACGTTCGTCATCGTCGTCCTGAACGAACCATCGCAGGTCCGGGGGGTAGAAGCGGATCAGCGCGACGTCTTCGTCGAACCGCCCCATGAACTCGGATCGGGACAGTCCGCTGTCGCGCGACAGCGCCGCATTGCGGATGAAGTCGCGGGCTTCCTGGCATTCCCCGAGTGACAACTCGTGGGCACCCGCGGTGACGGCAAGGCCGAAGCTTGCAGCCGCGAGCATCGCGGCGAGACCGGTTCGCATCATCGTGAACTCCTCCGTGTCGATCGAGTTCATGGCTGTTTTCGAACCTCGGCGAGGGTCCCTTGAGACGAATCTTCCGAGATCCGATCGTCGCTCTGCTGGCGACGGCCCGATCTTGCGCCGAAATGCGCGGCCCGCCATCGTGCGGTGCAGCGGGGCGCGGGGTGCAGGGGGCGCTCCACTGGCGCGCCGTTCACCCGGCCTGACGGATCAAGGAGACTTCGACGGCCTGCGCGCTTCCACCGCCACACTCGAGACGAGGCGTTCGCCCTGCCACTCGAGCGTGTTCACCGCGGGACGGCTTCCGCACCAACGATCGATGGCGTCCGCGAGATCGGCGGGCCGCCCGGTCGTGAAGAAGCGGTGTTGGGGTGGTTCACCTGCGGCGCGCAGCAGTCCGGCGGCTCCGAGCACGGATCCCAGATGACGTGCCACCGCCGGCGCCGGATCGATCACTGAAACCCCCGGTCCGGCGATCCGCCGGATGGCCTCCATCGCGAACGGATAGTGCGTGCAGGCCAGCACGATGGTGTCGGCACCGGCTGCGAGCATCGGCGCGATGAACCGCCGCAGCAGTGCCTCGGCCGCCGGGCCGTCGGTCTCGCCCCGCTCCACGCTTTCCGCGAGTCCGTCGCAGACCTGGTTCACGAGCGTCACGTGGGCGGCGTGGCGTCCCGCCGTCGCGCGGAAGAGCCGACCGGCGAATGTCGCCGGTGTCGCCATGATGCCGACGACGCCCGACTTCGAAAGCAGTGCCGCCGGCTTCACGGCCGGCTCCATGCCGAGGATGGGCAGATGCGGAAAGGTGTCGCGAAGATGGCGGAGTGCCGCGGCGGATGCCGTGTTGCACGCCACGACGATCGCCTTGCAGCCGGCGTCGATCAGGAAGTGACCGATGGCCTCGCAGAAGCGTCGCAGCTCGCGCTCGTCGCGGGGCCCGTACGGCACATGGGCCTGATCGGCGAGGTAGCACGTGGCTTCCATGGGCAGCGCCCGGACGATCTCGCGCCACACCGACAGGCCGCCCACGCCGGAATCGAAGATACCCACCGGCCGATCGCCGGCAGGCATCGCATCGTTGGCGGGCGCAGGAATGGAGGACATCGAGGAGGGCTGCAGTTCGGGGGTGGCGGATGATACCCGCGACGCATGGAGGACCACGCGGACACCATGGCACGCGCGCCACGGCGCCCCGCGCGCTAAACCAGCTCGGTTTCGACCGGACGATCCGGCGCAGCGACCCGCTCCAAGAGCGGCAGCATCACGGTCAGGACTGCACCACCGCCCCGGGCGTGGCCGGCGAAGATCTCGCCCCCATGCGCCTGCACGATCTCGCGGCAGATGGGCAGACCGAGGCCGGTGCCACCGGCGCCGCTCCTGGTCTTGCTGCTCTGGACGAACTTCTCGAAGATCGATTCGAGTTCGCCATCGGGAATCCCGACGCCTTCGTCGACGACGCGCAGGGCCAGACGGCGCTCCGGAACGCCCCCTTGCCGGGCAGGCTCCGACACGGGTTGGATCTCGACCCGCACACACCGACCGGGAGGCGTGTACCGGAGCGCGTTCGAAAGCAGGTTGCGCAAGACCTGACCCATCCGGTATCGGTCGATGCGGGCCCGGCATGGTCCGGAAGGCGCCACGCAATCGAGCCGGACGTCCCGCTGTCGCGCCATCGCCTCCATCTCGGCGACGGCTCCCGCGGCGACGTCCGCCAGATCGTGGGCTGCGAAGTCGTAGTTCATGCGCCCGGCTTCGAGCTTCGAGAGATCGAGGAGATCGTCGACGAGCCGCAGCAGGCGCTCGCCGCTTTCCAGGACGCGTCCGAAGTACCGCCGCGACAGTGCGGTCTCGCTCGACTCGGCCGACGTCTTCGCGAGGCCGAGCCTGGCGAACGACAGCACCGCGTGCATCGGAGTGCGAAGCTCGTGCGACATGTTGGCGAGGAAGTCCGACTTCGCCATGTTGGCCCGCTCGGCGCTCTCCTTCGCGAGCCGCAGCTCGGCGGTGCGGGCCTCCACCGTCTCCTGGAGGTTGTCGCGATGCCGGCGGATCTCGTCCTCGGCCTGCTTCAGGAGGGTGACATCCTGGAACGCACCGTAGGCCCGCACCGGATGCCCGTCCCGGACGTGTACCTGACCGACGGTCCGCACCCAGGTACTTCCACCACCGCGGGGCCGCAGCTCCAGCGTGAGATCCCACGACTCCCCATGGGAGATGCTCCGGGCGATCGCCTCCCGTATGCGGCGTTGCGCCTCGGGCGCGTAGAACGCGATCGCCGCGGACAGGTCAGGTTCGGGTTCGTCGGGCGCAATGCCGTGGATCCGGAACGTCTGCTCGGTCCAGAAGAGCTGGCCCGTCGCGAAGTCGAGCTCCCATCCCCCGACGTTCGCCACCTCCTCCGTCCGCCGGGAGATCGCCTGCTGGCGGACCAGCGCCGAGAGATCGCTCACGATCGCCGTGCGCATGGTGCGACTCCCCAGGCGGAACTCACCGAGCGACCACTCGAGCGCGACCGACGCGCCTGCGCGACGCAACCCCGTGACGCGCGATCGGACACCCTCGTCCGACCCGCCATCCAGGACGCCGCGGTCTTCCTCGGCGATCAGTCGGCGCACGTCCATGCCGACGATCTCCGACCGCTCGTAACCGAAGATGGCGCACGCAGCGCCGTTCACCGATTCGATGAGCCCGTGCTCGTCGATGACGAGAATCCCCTCGCCCGCGGTCTCGAACACCGAGGACCAGCGCGCCTCGCTCTCGCGCAGCGCCATTTCGCTGAGGCGGCGGTCCGTGATGTCGTAGAGCGTGGTCATGACACCGCGTCCGGCGTCAGGCAGCTGAACCACCACCTTGCGCTTGATGACCCAGCGCGGTGCGCCACTGGCGGATACGAATGGCTCCTCGATCGAGATCGGCACGCCTGAGGCCAGCACTGCGAGGTCCTGCGCGCGGATGCGCTCGGCCTGCTCCGGAGGAAACAGTTCGTAGTCGGTCTTGCCGAGATACTCGGAATCCTTGACGCCGTGGAACCGCTCCGACTCCGAGTTGATGAGTGCGATCCGGAACGCCGTGTCCTTCACCGACACCACGACCGGCACCGACTGGATCACGGCATCCAGCAGATTCCGACTCGATTCCAGTTCCCCGGTGCGACGCTGGAGTTCCTCGGTGCGCGCCTCCGCGAGCGCCTCGGCCCGGCGACGGGTCTGCGTCGCCAGCAACACCACGCCGGCAAGGAGCAGACTGACGACGAGACCCAGCCAGACCTCCATGGCCGACCACCATGGGCCAGCTGTCGCGCCGGCGGTGCGGTGCAACTGGACGGAGAGCCTCCTCCCGCCCACATCGATCCACCGGACGATCCCGAGCTGGTCAACCCCTTCGGAAGCCGTCGGCAGGCCCGCATTCGCCGATGCGTAGAGAAAGCCGTCGCTGTTCCCCGGGGCGCCATCGTGGACGCGGACGACGATACCATCGCGCTCCCAGTCGACCAGGTGCGAGAAAAGCTCGGAAGCGAAGTAGGCGCTGTAGACGAATCCCGAGATCCGCTTCCGGCGCTCGGCGACGGTGAGTGGCGCCTCGCCCCCGCGATAGATGGGGACGTAGAGGAGGAAGCTCGGGATGTGGCGGCCGGTATCGTCCTGCAGAAGAGTCACGCGTCCCGTGAGCGCAGGCAACGCCGAATCGCGCGCCAGAGTCATCGCTTCGCGTCGACGCGTCTCCGAGAACATGTCGTAGCCGAACGCGCGCAGATTGCGGGCCGTGAACGGCTCGACGAACTCGATCGGGAACGACTCCGGGCGCACGCCGGCCGGGCGAACGGCGTAGTCGTCGAATCCTTCGTTGCGGAGCCTCGTCTCATGGGCCGCGAGATCGTCTGCGCCGACGCGCGGCGCGTATCCGACGGCAAGGATGCCCGGGTACGTCCGTTCGAGCTCCTGCCGGCTGACGTACCTGCGCCAGTTGTCGCGCGTGACCGTGGGCGTGACCGCGAAGACGCCTGCTGCGCCGCGCAGCACCTGTTCGTACGCGCGGAGGCGTTCGCGAAGTTTCACTGCGAAGGCATCCGCCCGCCGCTCCATCCGCTCGCGGTCGACAGCGCGCGCGCCCTCCATCTGTCGATGCCGTGCGAACGCCACGCAGAGCACGCAGATCACGAGCACGAGCAGCGGCAGGCCGTACTGGCTGCGGAAATGGCCTGTTGGAACAGGGGTTGGCGAAAGGTGTGGCAAAGCGCGGCGCTTTCTTTGTCGGGGTCGCGTCGGTAACGGCACGATGGCCCCTGACCTGAGCGCCGCCGGGGCGCCGCGTCCCGCGCCGCGCGCGGCTTTCCGTCAGTAGAGCCGCTTCGTCCCCGGGTCCAGCGCGACATCGACCAGGCAGCAATGGTCGGCAGCAAAGGCTTCGACAAGGGCCGCGTCCAGCGCCTCATGGGAATCCACGCGTACGGCAGCGCACCCGAACCCGCGGGCGATGTCCACGAAACCGACGCCCGGCAGATCCACCCCGGGCGGGTCGCCGATCTGCATCGTCGACGCGAAGCTCTTCAGCGCGCCGTAGCCGGTGTTGTCGAAGATCACGAAGGCGATGGGCAAGCGGTGCTGCACGGCCGTCCAGAGGCTCTGTATGGCAAAGAGCGCGGACCCGTCGCCCACGATGCAGATCACCTTCCGCTTCGGCTCCGCCAGTCCGACCCCGACCGCCGCCGCGATCGCCCAGCCGAGTCCGCCGCTGGACCCCGCATAGAAGCCGCCGGACGTCGTCACGGGGAGATGATCGTGCAACGCGTTCCGATGGGTCGGCGCCTCCTCGACCAGCACGGCATCCTTCGGCATCCGCCGCGCGACCGCGGCCATCAGGTACTCGCCGCTCATCGGGTGTGTCGCCGCCGGCGCCGGGCACGCCGCCCGGCCCGTCTGCAGAGCAGGCGCCCCACGGCCGATGGTCCCGAGCAGATGCTGCACCGTGAGGCGGATGCTTCCGGTGAGACAGTCGCCCACCGGCGCGCGCGCCGCGTGCACCGGGTCGTCGGTGACGAGCACGAGCCGCGTGCCCGACCGGAGGAACTCGCCCCCCGTGTGCACGTGATAGGTGAACACCGGGGCGCCCAGTACCAGCACCAGATCGTGAGCCGCGAGTCGATCCGCGACCGGCTGACGCAACGGCGGCAGGAAGCCGGCGAACAGCGGATGGTTCTCCGGGAATCCGCACCGGCCCGACATGGGGCTGGCCCACACCGGCGCACCGAGGCGTTCCGCGAGCCGGATCGTGTCGTCCCATGCACCGTCCTGATCGACAGCCGCGCCAACCACGATGGCGGGCGACCGTGCTTCGCGCAGCGCCACCGCGAGCGCCTCGATGGCCGCAGGGGACGGGACGGTGTCGTAGTCGACGCCGCGAAGCGTGATCGGCGACGCGGGCATGTCCCAGTCGTCCTCCGGCACCGACACGAACACGGGGCCGCGCGGCCGCTGCATCGCCAGATGCCAGGCACGCTGGATCGCCGCGGGGACGTCCTCCGCACGCGCCGGCTCGACGCTCCACTTCACGTACGGCTTCGGAAAGTCGGCAGCCTCCGCCGCGTAGAGGTACGGATCGGTGGGGAACATCGCCCGCGTCTGCTGACCCGCCGTGATGACGAGTGGCGTGTGGTTGCGGTACGCGGTGAAGATGCTGCCGAGGGCATGACCGACGCCCGCGGCCGAGTGCAGGTTCACGAAGGCGGCGCGGCGCGTGTGCTGCGCGTAGCCGTCGGCCATGGCGACGGCGCACGACTCCTGGAGGCCCAGCACGTAGCGGAAGTCGGCCGGCCAGTCGCGGAAGAACTTCATCTCGGTGGAGCCTGGGTTGCCGAAGACCGTGGTCATCCCGTGGTGCCGCAGGAATGCGTGCGTGACCTCGCGGACGGTGCCTGTCAGCGTGCTGTCGCTCATGGTGATGGTTCCTTTCGAGATGTCTCGCAGCGCCCCGCCTGGCGCGGGCGTGACGGTCCGGATGCGTGAATGAAGGCCCGGTTGGCGCGCGGACCGGGCAGGGACGCGGGCCTCAGGCGGCCTGCGGCCGTGCGGGCCTGCGAGGCACCCGGACTGCCGGTCCGAGCACACCGCGGAGGAACAGCTCGGTCGCGATCTCGGCCATGTCGCCGTAGGTGAGAGGGCCGTCCGCGCGGAGCCAGGTGAAGCTCCAGTTGACCATGCCGAAGAGCAGCATCGCAAGCGGCACCCGATGCACCCGGCGCGACCATCGCGGTCCGAGGGATCCGATGATCTGCGCCACGGCATCGACCACGGCCCGCTGCTTCGCGACGATCGCCTCCCGCTCCTCGTCACCCAGAAACTTCACGTCCTGCACCAGCACCCGATGGCGGGACTGTGCATGCTCGTACTCGGTCATGAGACGGCCGATGAGCAGCCGCAGGTGCGCTTCCGGCTCCAGGTGCCGCGCCTCCACCTCGCCGACGATGGCGAGCAGCCGGTCCATGTGCGCGTCCGCGATATCGAAGAGCAGATGCTCCTTGTCGCGGTAGTAGTGGTAGAGCAGCGGCTTCGAGACCCCGCACGCCTTCGCGACCTGCGCCATCGAGGCGCCGCGGAAGCCCTCCTCGGCGAAGAGTTCCGCCGCCGCATTCAGGATGCTCGCGCGCTGCAGTTCGAAGGTCGCCGCCCGGGGTCTGGCCATCGCGTCGCGCGTCAGCGGTCGTCGTAGCTGACGACGACCCGCCCGCCCACCGGCCGCGCCTGACAACCGAGCACGAAGCCCGCGGCCACGTCGGCCGCGTCCAGGCTGTAGTTCTTCTGCATCGTGACCTCGCCCTCCAGCACGCGGCACCGGCAGGTGCAGCACATGCCGCCCTTGCACGAGTACGGCAGATCCAGCCCCTGGCGCACGGCGGCATCGAGAATCGATGCGTCGTCCGCGGCGAACGGCACCTCGCGGCGCACGCCGTCGAGGACCACCACCACCTGGGCCGATGCCCGGATCTCGTCCACCGGACGCGCCGCCGACGCGTCGACCGGTTCACCGAATCGCTCGAGGTGCAGGCGATCGGCAGGAAGCCCCAGCGCCGTCAGCGCCGAGGCCACGCTGTCGATCATCCCGCCCGGCCCGCACACGAAGGCGGCGTCGATGTCGTCGACGGGCAGCAGCGTGTCCGCGAGCACGCGTACCTTGTCACCGTCGAGACGGCCGTTGAAGAGGTCGACGTCCTGCGATTCGCGGCTGAAGACCGTGATGAGCACGAAGCGACCGAGATGGCGGTCCTTCAGATCCTCCAGCGCTTCGAGGAACATGGTGCTCGCGACGCCGCGGTTGCCGTAGACCAGAGTGAACCGGCTGGCCGGCTCCCGCGCGAGGAGCGTGCGTGCAAGGGACAGGATCGGCGTGATGCCGCTGCCCGCGGCAAAGGCCGCGTAGTGACGCGAGTGCGACGCCTCCGGCGCGACGCCGAAGCGGCCGTCGGGAGTCATCACGTCGATCGTGTCGCCAGCTCGCAGCGATGCTTCCGCCCATGTGGAGAAACGACCGCCGGGGACGCGACGGATCGCGACGCGGAGTTCCCCGTCGTCGACGCCGGCGCAGATCGAGTAGCTGCGGCGCAGTTCCTCGCCGCCCACCACGGCGCGCAGTGTGACGTGCTGGCCGGCGGTGAAGCGATAGTCGTCCGCCAGCTCGGCGGGGACGCGGAACGCGAGGCTCACGGCGTCGTCGCATTCGCGCCGCACGTCGGCGATCGTCAGGGCATGGAATCTCGGGGTCATGCGTCTCTCACAGGGCGCGTCCGGGCGATGCACCCGGGTCAGATTTCCTTGAACACTTCGAACGGCTCGCGGCAGACCTCGCAGCGGTACAGCGCCTTGCAGGCGGTGGCGCCGAACGCCGAGAGCTGCGTCGTCGGTCGCCCGCCACAGCGCGGACAACTCACCGACCGCGCCACGAGGCGGATGGGCTGCGCGCCATCGGTGGGGCGCTCGCCCGGCGGCACGATGCCGTAGGCGGAAAGGCTCGCGCGTGCGGCGGGTGTGATCCAGTCGGTGGTCCATGCCGGCGAGAGGCGGGTCTCGATGTGGACGTCCCCTGCCCCCGCCGCGACGAGGGCCTCGCGGATGGACGCCGCGATCACCTCGGTCGCGGGGCATCCGGAGTACGTGGGCGTCACCACGACGCGCACGCCATCACCCTCGATGGCGACGTCGCGGATGATCCCGAGGCCGCACACCGACACGACGGGAATCTCCGGATCGGGCACCGACTCGAGGACGCGCATGACATCCTCCACCGAGAGCGCGAGTGCCGTCACCACTGCCCGCCCGGATACGCGCGCTGCAGGTGCTGCATGCCGGCGAGCAGATGACCGAGATGCTCCGTGTGCACGCCCGTCTTGCCGCGCGAACGGAAAGGCGAACGGCCTGGCACCGTGAGCGTGGCCTCCTCGAACACCGGCACCACCGTGGCCATCCACGCGGCTTCCAGCGTTCTGCACAGCGGCGCGATGCCGGCTGCCGCGACCGCCTCGTCCAGTGCATCGACGACGAAGAACTCGGCCGTGTACGGCCAGAGGCGGTCGAGCGCGGACTGCATGCGGCCGTGCGATTCGTCCGTGCCGTCACCCAGTCGGATCGTCCAGTCGGCCGCGTGCGTCACGTGGTAGCGCGTCTCCTTCGCGCTCTTCTCGGCGATCGCCGCCAATGCACGATCGGTGGAATCCGCGAGCGACGCCCAGACCTGCGCCTGCCAAGCGTTGACGAGAAGATTGCGAACGACCGTCGCACCGAAGTCGCCGTTCGGCAGTTCGACGATCGTGAGATTGCGGTAGCGCCCGTCGTCGCGGAGGAAGGCGAGCTGATCCTCGTCGCGCCCCTGCCCCTCCACATCCGCCGCGTGCGACAACAGCAGGCGCGCCTGCCCGATGCAATCGAGCGCGACGTTGGTCAGCGCGAGATCCTCCTCCAGCACGGGACCGTGGCCGCACCATTCCGAAAGGCGCTGCCCGAGGATGAGCGAGGTGTCGGCGAGGCGGAGGAGATAGTCGAAGTGGACAGACATGATTGACCGGGGAACTGGGAGCGGTGGGGTGGAAGTGCGGAACCGGGGCCAGCCTCCAGGGACGAGGCGACGGCCCCCCAGGGCCTCACATGTGATCCACCTCGTCCGGCAGCTTGTAGAACGTCGGATGCCGGTAGATCTTGTCGGCCGCGGGATCGAACATCTCGGGCTTCGCATCCGGGTCCGACGCGATGATGTGATCGGCGCGAACCACCCAGATGCTCACGCCTTCCATCCGGCGCGTGTACACGTCGCGCGCCATCTGCAGCGCGAGCCGGTCGTCGGGTGCATGCACGCTCCCGCAGTGCTTGTGGTCCAGCCCGTTGCGGCTGCGGATGAACACTTCCCACAGCGGCCATTCCTTCCTGTCGGTGCTCATGTGCGTCGTCTCGAGGGATTCGTCTGCGGAGATCAGGGGTGGCGTAAATCAGGCCGCCTGCGCGCGGGCGGCACGCTTCGCGGCGTGGGCCAGTGCGGCCTCGCGCACCCAGCGCCCGTCGTCGTGGGCACGCACGCGTTCGGCGAGGCGCTCGCGATTGCACGGGCCGTGACCGGCGAGCACGGCCTCGAACTCGCTCCAGTCGATGGCCCCGAAATCCCAGTGGCCGCGGGTCTCGTTCCAGCGCAGTTCGGGATCCGGCAGCGTGACGCCGAGCACCTGCGCCTGCGGCACCGTCGCGTCGACGAACTTCTGGCGCAGATCGTCGTTGGAGATGCGCTTGATGCCCCACCGCGCATTCTGGGCGCCGTGCTGCGACTGCCCGTCGTGCGGGCCGAACATCATCAGCGACGGCCACCACCAGCGATTCACGGACTCCTGCACCATCTCGCGCTGGGCCGCCGTGCCCTGCATCATGGTCAGCAGGAGGTCGAAGCCCTGCCGCTGATGGAAGCTCTCCTCCTTGCAGATGCGGATCATGGCGCGGGCGTACGGCCCGTACGAGCAACGGCAGAGCGGGATCTGGTTCATGATCGCCGCGCCGTCGACGAGCCAGCCGATGACGCCCACGTCCGCCCACGAGAGCGTCGGGTAGTTGAAGATCGACGAGTACTTGGCGCGGCCCGTGTGCAGCGCATCGAGCAGGTCGTCGCGCGAGACGCCGAGCGTCTCGGCCGCCGCGTACAGATACAGACCGTGGCCACCCTCGTCCTGCACCTTCGCGAGCAGGATGGCCTTCCGCTTCAGGGTCGGCGCCCGCGTGATCCAGTTGCCCTCGGGGAGCATGCCGACGATCTCGGAGTGCGCGTGCTGCGAGATCTGCCGCACGAGCGTCTTCCGATAGCCGTCGGGCATCCAGTCCTTCGCCTCGATGAAGTCGCCTCGGGCGAGCTTCGCGTCGAACTCCGCCTGGTAGTCGGCGGACTGTGCCGTGACGGCGTGCAACGCAGGCGCGTCGCCGTCCTTCGGCATCGGTACATCCATGGCTTGTGTGTACATGCGTGACTCCGTGTTCCGTCTACGACCTCGGCCGGCGATCGAGCACCCGCTTCGCCTTGCCCACCGTCACGCGTTCGAGAGCGAACGGCAACAGCACCTCCACTGCGGCGGTGACGCCGATCAGTGCCTTGATGTCGTGCGCGAGTTCCCCCGCGAGCCTCGCGCGATGCGCCTCCGCACGATCGGCCGTGGCCTCCAGTTCCACCTGCACCGTCAGCGCATCGAGGTGCCCGTCGCGCGTGACCACCAGCAGGTATTGCGGCGCGAGTTGCGACCGGCGGCAGATGAGTTCCTCGACCTGCGAAGGAAAGACGTTCACGCCGCGGATGATCAGCATGTCGTCGGACCGGCCCGTGATGCGCCCCATGCGCCGCATCGAACGCGCCGTGGGCGGCAGCAGCCGCGTGAGGTCGCGCGTGCGATAGCGGATGACCGGCAGCGCCTCCTTCGTGAGCGACGTGAACACCAGTTCGCCCTGTTCGCCGTCCGGCAGCACCGCGCCCGTGGAGGGATCGATGATCTCCGGGTAGAAGTGGTCTTCCCACACCACCGGGCCGTCCTTCGATTCGATGCACTCGTTCGCGACGCCGGGCCCCATCACTTCCGAGAGCCCGTAGATGTCCACCGCGTCGAGACCGCCGCGGCGTTCGATCGCCTCGCGCATCGCGTCGGTCCAGGGCTCCGCGCCGAAGATGCCCACCGACAGCGACGACGCGGCCGGGTCGAGCCCCTGCCGCTCCATCTCGTCGATCAAGGTCAGCATGTACGACGGTGTGACCATGATGATGTCGGGCCGGAAGTCGGTGATGAGCTGCACCTGCTTCTCGGTCTGCCCCCCCGACATCGGGATGACCGTGCAGCCCAGGCGTTCGGCGCCGTAGTGCGCCCCGAGCCCACCGGTGAAGAGGCCGTAGCCGTAGGCCACGTGGAGGATGTCGCCGGGGCGTCCACCCGATGCGCGGATGGAGCGCGCGACGAGATCCGCCCACGTGTCGATGTCGCGCTGCGTGTAGCCCACGACGGTGGGCTTGCCCGTCGTGCCGCTCGACGCATGGACGCGCACGACGCGCTCCCGCGGCACCGCGAAGAGGCCGAACGGATAGTGATCGCGGAGATCCTGCTTCGTGGTGAACGGAAACTTCGCGAGGTCGGCGAGCGTGCGAAGGTCATCCGGATGCACCCCGGCCGCCTCGCACTTCGCGCGGTAGGGCGCGACGTTGTCGTAGGTGTGCCGCAGGCTCCAGCGCAGGCGGGAGAACTGCAGCGCCGCCAGCTCGTCACGGCTCGCGCGCTCGATCGGTTCGAGATCCCCCGGCGCGGGCGACTTCACCGGCATGGGGGTCTCCGCAGCGTCGTGTCGTTGCTCATTCGGGCACCGTCGTTCGGTCTTTCAGTCGATGGGAGCGCCCACGCAGCGTGGCGATCAGCGTGCCGGCCTGGTTGCGCACCTGCACGTCGTACAGGCCCGTGCTGCCGGCCCGCGAGATCTCCCTGGCCTCGGCGGTGAGAAGGTCGTCCGGCTGCGCGGGCGCCAGGAAGTCGACGGTGATCCCCGCCGCCACGGTGAGCTGGTTGTAGCTGTTGCACGCGAACGCGAACGTCGAATCCGCGAGCAGCGTGATGTAGCCGCCGTGGCAGATGCGGAAGCCGTTCAGCATGTGCGGCTGCACGCGCATCGACATCCGCGCGGTACCCGGACCCATCGCTTCCACCTGCATGCCGAGCCCGGACGACGCGGCGTCGCCTGCGAGCATCGCGCGGCCGACGTGATCGGCGACCGCCTGAGGATCGCGCGGCTCAGGCATGGAACTTCCCTCCCGACCAGCGGCGCCGCTGCAGCGCGGGCGCGACCCGGTAACGCTCCTCGCCGTAGTGGTTCCGCAGATGATCGAGCACCATCGCGACCCACTTCGCGCCCATGCGATCGGCCCAGTCGAACGGCGGAACGGTCCAGCCCGTCCCGAGGCGCATGGCGGTGTCGACATCCTCGACGGTCGCGATGCCCTGCGTGACGACGTCGGCGGCCTCGTTGACGAGCATCGCGACGGTCCGGATCACGATCATCCCGGCGATGTCGTCGATGCGGACGACATCGATGCCGCCAGCCTGGAACGTCGCGACCGCATCGCGCCATGCGGCGTCGCTGCACTGGTCCGCGCGGGCGAGGACCACGCGGGGCGTACGCGCGAAATCGGCCGCGAGGTCGATCAGCACGAGATCGGGGTCACCTTCCTCCACGGCGCGCTGCGTTGCCGTCCGGCCATCGCCGAGCATCAAGCGCGCCGCGCCGGCCTGCAGGTGGAGGTGAGACCTGTCGTCGCTGGTGACGTGCTGGACCTCCACGCCACCGGCGACGATGCGCTTCACGAGCGGCTCCAGCAGCCCGAGGTGCGGATGGGACGACGTCGGAGGCACGGGGCCACGCGGCGGTTCGACGGTCGGAACGGGCGCCGCGACGCCTTCACCGTAGCGGTGGAAGCCGTACCCAGTCTTGCGGCCATGGCGCCCTGCGCGCACGAGTTCCTGCTGCACGAGCGACGGCGCGTAGCGGCGATCCCCGCCCAGCGCCTCGAACACCGAGCGCGACACCATCAGGTTCACGTCGAGCCCGATGAGATCCATCAGCTCGCACGGGCCCATCGGGAACGCGCCGCAGTCGCGCAGGACGGCGTCGAGCGTCGCGGGGTCGGTGGCGCCCTCGGCGAGCGTGCGCATCGACTCGCCGTAGTAGGGGCGCGCCACGCGATTCACGATGAAGCCGGGTGTCGACTTCGCGCGGACCGGCGTCTTGCCCCAGACCTTGCAGGTCGCGATCAGCGTCTCGGCCACCTGCGGATCGGTCTGCAGACCGTCGACGACCTCCACGAGCGCCATGCGTGGTGCGGGGTTGAAGAAGTGCATGCCGACCACGCGGCCCGGCAGGCGCAGGCCCGCGGCGATGTCGGTGATCGAGATCGACGACGTGTTGGTGGCGAGGATGCAGTCGTCCGCGACGATGGCCTCCAGCGCCGCGAAGAGCGACCGCTTGGCGGCGCGGTCCTCGGCGATCGCCTCGATCACGAGTGCCGACCGGGCGGTGGCCGCGAGGTCGGACGCCATCGTGATGCGCCCGAGGATGGCCTCGGCCTCGGCCGCATCGAGGCGCTGCTTCGACACGAGGAACGCGAGATCCTTCGCGATGGCCTTCCGCGCGCGGTCGAGCGCTTCGGGCTGCGCATCGAACAGCACCACCAGATGGCCGGCACGGGCTGCCACGTGGGCGATGCCGCTGCCCATGGTGCCTGCACCGACGACCGAGACGATGGTCCCGGGAAACAGAGGTTCAGCCATGGTCGTCACCTGCCTGTGAAGCGCGGTGCGCGCTTTTCCGAGAAGGCCGTCACGCCCTCCAGGTAGTCGTGGGTGTAGCCGAGTTCGCGCTGCAGTTCGCGCTCCAGCTCGAACTGCGCATCGAGGGCATGGCGCTCGGCCGCCTGGATCGCCTGCTTGGTGCGCGCGTAGCCGAGCGTCGGCCCCTGGGCCAGTTGCGCGGCCATCGCCTGCACGGCGGGCATCAGCTCGGCGTCGTCGACGCACTTCCAGATGAGCCCCCATTGCGCCGCCTGCTCGGCCGGCAGCTTGTCGCCGAAGAGGGCGAGGCCCATGGCGCGCGGCGCGCCGAGCGAGCGGGTCAGGAAGAAGGTACCGCCGGAGTCGGGGATGAGCCCGAGCTTGCAGAACGCCTGGATGAAGGTGGCCGATCGTGCCGCCACCACGACATCGCAGGCGAGTGCGATGTTGGCGCCAGCGCCCGCTGCCACGCCGTTGACGGCGCAGATCACAGGCTTCGGCATGTCGCGCAGTGCGGTGACGAGCGGACGATAGAACGTCTCGATCGAGTGCCCGAGGTCCGGACGCTCGCCGCCCGGCTTCACCGCCCGGTCGCCGAGATCCTGGCCGGCGCAGAAGCCACGCCCCGCCCCGGTGAGCACGAGGGCACGGACGGCGTCGTCGTCGCGGGCCCGGGCCAGCGCCTCGCGCACCTCCACGTGCATGGCGACCGTGAAGCTGTTGAGTCGGTCGGGGCGGTTCAGCGTGAGTGTCGCGACGCCGTCGGCCGCCTCGTAGCGGATGCAGTCGTAGGTTGTCATCAGTCGTTCCGGGGAGGTCGATCCGGTCATTCGTTGACCGACCGGTCGATCAAATGTAACGTCGGTTTCCCCTGAACACAAGCGCGCCGCCCCCGCGACGGCGGCGCGACGGAGCCCCGATGAGCCACCCCCTGTTCGAACAGCACCGCCCCACCCTCGAACGCGCCGTCGAGGCGCTGCGCACCCGCGGCTTCTGGAGCCCCTACCCCGAGGTGGGCAGCCCGAAGAACTACGGCGAGACCGCCGCGGAGGAAGGTCGCGTGGCCTTCGAGGCCCTGCTCGGCAAGCGCTTCGACCTCGGACAGCCGGGCGAGACCGGCACCGTCGCCCCCGAGCACTCGCCCTTCGGCAAGACCCTCGACGTCAGCTACCCCGTGAACGACCCGCGCGCCCTGCTCGATGCCGCCATCGCCGCATCCCCCGCGTGGCGGAAACTCGGTCCTGACGGTCGCGCCGGCGTGCTGCTCGAAGTGCTGGCGCGCCTCAACCGCCACAGCTTCGAGATCACACACGCGGTGTCGCTCACCACGGGCCAGAGTTTCGCCATGGCCTTCCAGGCCGGCGGCCCCCACGCCCAGGACCGCGGTCTGGAAGCCGTCGCGATGGCGTGGCGCGAGACCACCGCAGTGGTCGGCGACGCCGTGTGGGAGAAGCCCCAGGGCAAGAACCCGCCGATCGTGATGCACAAGCACTTCGAGGTCGTGGGGCGCGGCATCGCGCTCGTGATCGGCTGCAGTACGTTCCCCACGTGGAACACGTACCCCGGCCTCTTCGCTTCGCTCGCGACCGGCAACCCGGTGATCGTGAAGCCTCACCCGAACGCGATCCTGCCGGCGGCGATCTCGGTGCGCATCGTCCGCGAAGTGCTCGCCGAGAACGGCCTGCCGCCGGACCTCTGCTCGCTTTGCGTGAGCACCGACCCGGCAGTCACGCAGCGCCTCGCCACCGACCACGCGGTGCGCACCATCGATTTCACCGGCAGCAACGCTTTCGGCCAGTGGCTCGCCGAGCACGCACGGCAGGCACGGCTCTACGCCGAGATGGCGGGCGTCAACGTCGTCGCGATCGAATCCACCGACGCCTACGCCGCAATGATGCGCAACCTCGCGTTCACGCTGTCGCTCTACTCCGGGCAGATGTGCACGACGACACAGGCGATCCTCGTGCCGGCCGACGGCATCGACACGCCCGAGGGCCGCATCCCGTTCGAACAGGTGGCCGAAGACCTCGGTGCCGCGATCTCGAAGCTGCTCGCGGACCCGGCCATGGCGTGCGGTGTTCTGGGGGCCATCCAGTCCGAGGCCACGCTCCGCCGCATCGACGACGCGCCCAACTGGGGCCGCGTGGTGCTCGCGTCGCGCGCGCTCGTGAATCCCGACTTCCCCACGGCCGCCGTGCGCACGCCGGTGCTGCTCGCCTGCGAAGCAGCCAGCGAAGGCGCGTGGATGGAGGAACGCTTCGGCCCCATCAGCTTCGTCGTGAAGGTGCACGACGCCGCGCACCTCGCGTCGCTCGCCGAGCGCGTCGTGAACGAAAAGGGCGCGATCACGCTGGGCCTCTACTCCACGAAACCCGAGGTGGTCGACGCGATGATCGAAGCGAGCCTGCGGGCGGGCGTCGCGCTCTCGATCAATCTCACGGGGAACGTGTACGTCAACCAGTCGGCCGGCTTCTCGGACTTCCACGCGACCGGTGCGAACCCGTCGGCCAACGCGTCGTACACCGACGCGGCGTTCGTCACGGACCGGTTCCGTGTCGTCCAGCGTCGCCAGCACGCCTGACGGGGAACGCACCATGCCCTGCTACGAGATCGACGGCCTCCGGCCGGTGGTGGACCCCACGGCCTTCGTGCATCCGACGGCCGTGCTCATCGGGGATGTCATCGTCGGACCGGACTGCTACGTGGGCCCCGGCGCGAGCCTGCGCGGCGACTTCGGCCGACTGGTGATGGAGGCGGGATCGAACCTGCAGGACAACTGCGTCATGCACGGCTTCCCGGGGACCGACACCGTCATCGAGGTCGACGGTCACATCGGTCACGGCGCCGTGATCCACGGCGCCCGCATCGGTCGCAATGCACTGGTCGGGATGAACGCGGTGGTGATGGACAACGCCGTCGTCGGCGAGTCCGCGATGGTCGCCGCGTGCGCCTTCGTGAAGGCGGGCATGGTCGTGCCGCCGCGCACGCTGGTGGCCGGCGTGCCCGCGAAGATCGTCCGCGAACTATCGGACCAGGAGATCGGCTGGAAAGCCGAGGGGACGCGCAGCTATCAGGACCTCACGCGGCGCTGCCACGAGACGCTGCGCGAGACGACGCCGCTCACGGCCGTCGAACCCGACCGCAAGCGGCTGCCGATCACGGATGTGGTGCCGCTCGTGGAACGTCGCAAGGCGGGCGACGCGGGCTGATTGCAACGTTCGCAATCCGGCAGCGGAGCGATCGCCTGCCGCTCGACGCGACGTGCTGTTCGATACACCGCAAATCCCGGGGGCCCCGCTCCCCCACACACCCCGGGCAACCGCGAGCCGTAGGGACGCGATTGCCAATTCGCAGCGTCGCGTCCCCGCGGGTCTCCCTAGAACTTGTACACGAGGCCGACCGAATAGAGGGACGCATTCGTCACACCGCTCGCGAACTTCATGCGGTAGACGTCCCAATCCACACGAACACCCCAGTTGCCTGCCAGGTCGACCTGGGCACCGGCGCCATAGCTCCAGTTGAGGTCGCTGTTGTCGCCACTCGGCGCTCCCGCGACCGACGATCCCGTCCTCGTCCAGCCATAGATCGCGCCGACCTTGGCGAACAGGTTCACGCGATCGGTGACGGGCAGATTCGCGACCAGGCCCACGTTGACGCCTTTCGCACGTGCATCGCCACCGTTGCGATCCACGCCAAGGAGCTGCACGTAGGTGGCCTCGACACCGAACACGCGGGAAATCATGCCGCCCGTGTACACCTTGAAGCCGTTGCCCGAATCGTCGCAGTAGACGCCCGGTGAGCAGCCCGGGAGATTCAACGAGGTCACGCCGACGTTCGCGCCGGCGTATCCGTACGAAGTCATGGGAAGCCACGATTGGCGCCGCGACGTTTCGTTGTCGCTCCACCGTGTCGTGGTGGACGGGGCTTGCGTGTTCATCGATTCGGGCGAGGACTGGCTGGTCTCCTGGGCTTGCCCTTGCAGTGAGATCGACAGGCCGATCGCTCCGAGCGTCATCCAGTAGTGCTTGCGTGATTGCATGTTGGAATTCCTTGTGAGGTTGTTCGGACGGATCCACGGCAGGCAACCACTACGAGGCCACCGACGATCGGGGCTCGCGAGGTGCGGTCACCTGAAGAAGTCCTTTGTAGCGGAGCACCACATCTAGATCTGTTCGTCAGCGCACACGCGGGGACCGGTTCCTGCGTGAGACGTGCGGGTACCGTGCATGGCGAACTGCGTCTGCATGCTGGCGAGAGACGGTCGGCTGCCGCACAGACCCGCTCGCCTGACGGCACTACCTTGGCTCATCGGATGGCGGCGCGATGCTCGTGCTCCGCCCATCTCACCAAGGAGACGCGCATGAACCCCGACACCACTGCACCGCCCGAAACCAAACGTGCGGACGAAGACCTTGCCGACCAGGCCCGTCCCGGCCACGGCATTCCATCGCAGGACCCGAAACTTTCAGCGCAGGTGCCGCTCGACCGCGAGGAGGCGGAGCGCGAGGCCGGTTCGGCGTTCGTGGGCGGCGGCGCAATCGCCGGCGCTGCGGCGGGGGCATCGATCGGCGTGGTGGTCGCCGGCCCGGCCGGGGTCGTGGTAGGCGCCGCAGTGGGTGCCGTCGCCGGCGCCCTCGGTGGCGCTGCCGCTGGCGCAGCGAAGACCCCGTGACGGTTCGCAGGGCGCGGAACCAAGTTCCTCAGATGCCGTACGTCGCGTCGCATCCCGGGTTCGTTCGCGCACAGACCGCCATCCGTTGCTCCCCATAGTCTGTTCACTGGGGGTCGGGACAAAGGCCATCCACCCTATGCACCCTACCCCCCTCCCATTGGATTCGAAGCCACCACGCCAACGCCCTGGGGCAGCGAAGTCCCAACCCACGCACCAGATCAAAGGAACGAACATGGAAACCAACTACGTGACGCGCGACAACTTCGGGATGTACGCGAACAGGGACTCAGGACCTGGCCCCGCACTGATGGGCGCCGACACGCTCATCGGCAACGACGTCTACAACTCGGAAGGCGAGGATCTGGGCGACATCAAGGAATTCATGATCGACATGTCCTCGGGCCGGATCGAGTACGCAGTGCTGTCGTTCGGGGGTGTGCTGGGCATGGGAGACAAGCTGTTCGCAGTGCCCTGGGCTGCACTTGAACTCGACACGGCGAACAAGCGCTTCACCCTCGATGTCATGAAGGAAGCCCTGCACGAGGCGCCGGGCTTCGACCAGGACCATTGGCCGTCGATGTCGGACAAATCGTGGGCAAGCGGCGTCCACAAGTTCTACGGCACGCCCTACGGCGCGGAATGAGCGCGATCGCTTCACGCGATGGCCTCGATGACTTTCAACTGCAACGCGAGGTGAAACGATGAACAAGGATCAGGTCAAGGGAACGCTGAAGGATGCGGCCGGAAAGGTGCAGCAGGCCGCAGGAAAGCTGGTCGACAGCGACGCGCAGCAGATCAAGGGAATCAAGAAGCAGGTGAACGGAAAGGCGCAGAAGGCGGCGGGTGACGTCAAGGAAGTCGCCACGAGCGCCAGCAAGAAGTGGCCGTCGCCCTGACCCGGGCGGAGCCTCCTGCCTCGAGGTCGTGACTATCTCCTGCCGGGTGACTCCGGCAGGGGCATGTCCGTTTCCGTCCTCGGACCGGTTGACGCGGTCAGACGGAACATTGTCGACCGCGCCGGGAGGAGGAACCCGCGCGGCCGGCGGCCGGAACGTCACTGCGCCAGCAAGCCCCCGTCCACGACGAGTTCGGTGCCCGTGATGTACGACGCCTCATCGGACGCGAGGAACAGAACCGCGTAGGCCACTTCCTCGGGCCGACCAGTCCGCCCCATCGGTACGGCCTGCATCATCGCAGCGCGCTGCGCCGGGTCGGCCGTGCTGATCGACGTGCGCATCGGCGGCATGTAGCCCGGGTGCACGGAGTTCACGCGGATGCCGTGGATGGCGAACTGCACGGCCGCCGACTTGGTCATCACGTGGATCGCGGCCTTGGCGGCGTTGTAGCCCATGTGCACGAAGGTCTGGCCCACCAGCCCCGACACCGACGAGACGTTCACGATGGATCCGCCGCCCGCCTTCCGCAGTTCGGGGATCGCGTGCTTCACGCCGAGGAAGGCGCCGCGGGCATTCACGGCCATCAGGCGGTCGTAGTGTTCGGTCGACAGGCGGTCCGGCACGGCACCGCTGATGCCGGCGTTGTTCACCAGGATGTCGATGCGCTCGAAGCGATCGGTGACCGCGGCGATCGCGGCCTCCCACTGGGCCTCGTCGGCCACGTCGAGCTTCACGAAGAGTGCATCGCCGCCACCGGCGACGATGTCCGCCGCGAGCGCCCTGCCCTCCGCTTCCAGAATGTCGGCCACCACCACCTTCGCGCCCTCGCGCGCGAACAACCGGACCATCGCCTCGCCCATGCCGTGGGCACCGCCCGTGATGAGGGCCACCTTGTTTGCGACTCGCATGACTTGTCTCCGCCGGGATCGGCGCCTCGGACGGGCGCCGTGGGGCGATCATGCCATGGGGTCGCGCGCGGTCGGCGTGGTCAGGCAGGGCGTCCGCGCCGGCGATGGACCCGGACACCGAGACCCGCCACGCCGAGCAGCATCAGCACCACCGTCGATGGTTCCGGGATCGGCGCGATGCGGTAGACGATGCCGCCCGTCCCGTTGGCCGGCGTGTTCGTCACGAGCGCGTACAACTCGCCCGTCCCGTCCTGACCGAACCCGTGCACGGTGAGGCCGTCGGGCAGCACGCCGTTCGCGAATTGCGGCAGCAGGAACTCCTCGATCTCGCCCGTCACGAGGTCCGCGTGGAAGAGCCGGCCGTCCGCCCTGGGCGGCAGGTTGCGCAGCGCGAGATCGCCGAAGACGTACTTGCCGACCAGTTCGGGAATGTCGCTGCCGCGATACACGAAGCCACCCGTGATGGAGATGCCGTCACCGTGGTCGTACTGCAGCGTGCCGAGCGTGCCCGTGATCGGATCGATCAGCCCGGCCGGGTCACCAGGTGAGTGCACGGTCACCTGCCCGGTGGCGCGGTCGAACAGAAAGTCGCCCTCCTTGACCGCCCAGCCATAGTTGCCGCCGAGGACCACGCGGTTGATCTCCTCGATGGTCCGCTGCCCCACGTCCGCGACGATGAGATCCCCGGACAGCGCATCGAAGCTGAAACGGTACGGATTGCGGAATCCGAGCGCGTAGATCTCGGTCACCTGCCCCGCTGCCTGGAAGGGATTCGTCGTGGGGATGCGGTACTCGCCGTTCCCGCTCGCGGGATCCATGCTGCCCGCGGTGAGCGCCGGATCCGCGGGGTCGATGCGCAGCATCTTCCCGAGCGGCGTCGAGAGGTTCTGGGCATTGCCGCCGGGCTCGATGTGGCTCGGACCGACATCGTTGGCGTTGCCGCCATCGCCGAGCCCGAGGTACAGATACCCATCGGGGCCGAACGCGATCGTTCCCCCGTTGTGATTGCCGGCGTTCTTGCCGAACGAGATGATTTCGCGGCGCGAATCGGGGTCGACCACGAGCGGGTTCGCCGCACTCATCTTCCACTCGTTGATGACATTCTTGTAGTTCTGGTCTGCGCCGTTCGGCGCAGCGTAGGTGGGCGACGTGCCGGGTGGAATGACCTGGCTGTTGTACGTGTAGAGCGTGCGATAGCCGTGGCTCGCCGGATCGTCGAAACCCGGGCTGAACGCGAGGCCGAGGAAGCCGCGTTCGTCGTTCGCGTTGGCGGGGATGAGCGGGGGCGCCACGAGGCTGCGGATATCGAGCGCGTTTCCAGGCTGGAGGACGCCGCCGTCGATGACGCGCAGCAGACCCGATTGCTCGACGACGAACAGCCTGTCGAGATCGCCGGGCGCGCTGATCGCGTAGGCCGGCGCCGCGAGTCCGGTGGCGATGGGGTCGAGCCGGATGGCGATGTCCCCTTTCGGAATCGGCGTGAGCGGGATGGCGTCGGCCGATCTTCCCGGAACGAGGGTCCCGAGGGCGAGGGTCATGCAGATGGCAACGGCACCGGGGCGCGCGAGGGTCATGGCTCTGGTCTCCTGGGGTCCGATCTCTTCGCGGGCGGCGCCCGTCGTCGTTCGTGCCGTGAATGCCTGGAGACCGCGTGGCGGTTCAATCCGGATCGCCGCCGCGATCCGCCGCTGGCTGCCCGACGCCTCACCCCGCCACGGCATCCGCCCAAGGAACGCCCAGCTCCGTCGCGCCGCTGTTCACAGTGCCGGCCCGCAGCACCGCCGTCGGGCACGCGAACTTCATCGGGGTCGTGAGGCGATGCTGTGCGATGAACTCGAAGCGCGCGGCCAGCGACGCCTGCACCGCCGCCGGGAGCGCTTCGTCGCCTATCACCAACACGTCTTCGCTCGCATCGATGCGGGGGCGCTGGAACGCCGTGTCGAGCGCGTCGCCGTAGTCCACCACGAACGACAGGATCTGCGCGACGGCCGGCAGGATGCGCCGCCCGCCGGACGCGCCGAGCGCGAAGCGCCGGCTGCCGTGCTCCACCACGATCGGGCAGTAGTTGGTGAGGCAGCGCTTGCCCGGTGCGAGGGAGTTCGGATTCCCCTGCTCCGGATCGAACCACATGATCCCGTTGTTCATCAGCACGCCGGTGTCGGGCAGGCTCACGCGCGAGCCGAAGATCGACAGCAGCGTCTGCGTGACCGACGCGATGTTCCCCTCGCGGTCGACCACGCAGAAGTGCGTGGTGCAGGCCGGCGCCCGCGCACCGTCCTGATCGCCCATCCGCGACAGCCGGACGCGGTACGCCTCCTGGAGCGCGCCGGCATAGGCGGCGTAGGCGTCGGCGTCCGGCCCACCACGGGGCACCAGGCGCTCCGAAAGCAGGTGGAGCACGTGCGCGAGCGTCGGGCCGGCGGTGAGTTCCGGTGTCGCGGCGACGCGGGCGCCGCGGTAGTCGATCATCAGCGGCTCCACTTCGCGGGCCCGATAGGCCGCGAGATCCGCCGCCGACAACCGCCCGCCGAGCGCGCCGATCTCCCCGGCGACGGCCCGCGCGAGTTCACCGTCGTAGAGATCGCGCGGGCCTGCGTCGGCGAGGCGCCGCAATGTCGCCGCGAGTTTCTGCTGAGGCAGGCGTACCTCGGTGCGCGCCGACCACGCTGGCACGGGCGGCAACCCATCCGCGAGATAGGCCTCGCTGGCGCCGGCGTATCGGCGCAGGTCCGGCGCGGCAGATGCGATGTGCTGGGAGGTGACGCCGTCCACGAGCAGCCCTTCGTCCGCCAGGCGGATGGCCGGCGCGAGCAGATCGCGCCAGGGCATCCGGGCGTGCCGCTCGTGCGCGACCCGCATGCCGTCCACAACACCTGGCACCGCGATCGCGAGGGGACCATGGATGTTGCGATCGCCCACGACCTGCGCCCACGGGAAGAGATCCGACGCCCGGCCCGCGCCGCTCAGAGGGAAGTCCGCGAGGTCGAGCGACTCCGGGGACCGCATCCCGAAGTCCACCACGGAAGTCCGCTTCGCCTTCGCGCGGTACAGCACCATCGCGCCACCGCCACCGATGCCGCTCATCCAGGGCTCGAGCACCCCGAGCGCGAACGACGTCGCGATCGCGGCATCGACGGCATCGCCCCCGTCGGCGAGCACTTTCGCCCCCACCTCGGCGGCGCGCCGATGCTGTGCGGCGACCACCCCCTGCTCGGTGCGGATGGCGGATTTCGTGATGCGCAGCGACGCGCTGAAGTTGTGCATGGCGAGGGGCATCCCTGGAAAGTGGTGATGGGGCCCGATCGTACATCCGGCCATGTGGGGTAGCGCACAGAGCGCGTCTGCGCGCCATGGGTGGTTCGGCACCGCCGAAATATCGTCCGTTCCTTGCGGGCTTTTGCGCACCGCCAGGCGTATTCTTCAGTTCCAACTTTCGAGGTCAGTCTTCCGAGATGCCAATCGAGAGTCCCACAGTGCATCGATGGCTCGAAACGCTCACCCGGCGGGTCGGCGGGCAGGCCGACGCCGACGCCGAGCGGGTGGCCGATGCAATCGTTGTCATCTGGCTCGAGATCAATCAGGCCCTGCACCCGATCATCGGCTATCGCGGCGTCGCCGCGCTCTTCAACCGCAGCCTCAAGGTCGCCACGCGTGAGTTCGCATGGCTCGGCGATGGTCACCAGGGCGCGCTGGCCGCGGTGGACGCCTCCGCGCTGAAATCAACGCTCCTCCGCCAGGCGCCCGAGATCGCAGTGGCCGGGGGGATCGTGCTGTTCGTCACCTTCCACGAGTTGCTCGCCAGTCTGGTCGGGCCATCACTGACCGACCAGCTGCTTTGCGCTGTCTGGACCCAACCCTCGGGCGTCCCGCCGGAGCAGGAAACCTCCTCATGAGTACGAAAGTAAGCATCAACCGGCTCGCCACCCGCGTGCCAGGCCTCGACGAAGTGCTGGGCGGCGGTCTCCCCGAGTTCTCGTTCAACCTGATTGCCGGTCAGCCCGGCTGCGGCAAGACCACGCTCGCCCACCAGATCATGTTCGCGCTCGCCACGCCCGAGCGCCCCGCGATCTACTTCACGGTGCTCGGCGAACCGCCGCTGAAGATGTTGCGGTATCAGCAGCAGTTCGACTTCTTCGACAACGCCGCAGTGAACCATCGCATCCGGTTCGTCAACCTGTCGGAAGAAGCGGTGGGCGGAGACCTCGACCGCGTGCTCGCCCGCATCGTCGATGAAGTCGCAACGCACAACCCGGGGCTCGTCTTCGTCGATTCGTTCCGCTCGGTGGTGGTGGCGAACGAGAACGGCAACCGGCCAGCGACGAGCCTGCAGTTGTTCGTCCAGCAGCTCGGCATGCTCATGACGAGCTGGCAGGCGACCACGTTCCTGATCGGCGAGTACTTCAACGAAGTCGACGCGAACCCCGTCTTCACGGTGGCCGATGGTCTCATCTGGCTGCGCCAGAGCGTCCAGCGCAACTCGATGGTGCGGAAGCTGGAGATCATGAAGATGCGCGGCCAGCCGACGCTGCCCGGCCTCCACACCTTCCGCATCGACCACACCGGCGTGCGCCTCTTCGCGCCGGCGAACGCGGTCGCGACCGAGGTGCACGCGGTGGATTCCATTGCCCGCGAAGGCCGCGCGCGCCTGGGCGTGCCCGTGCTCGACGAGATGCTGGGTGGCGGCCTGCCGCGCGGCTACTCGCTGCTGGTGGCCGGCCCATCGGGCTCCGGGAAGAGCATCCTCGCCGCCTCGTTCCTCGCCGAAGGGGTCCGCGGCGGCGAGACCGGCGTGGTGGCCGCCTTCGAGCAGCACCCGAACCGGTTCCGCGACCAGACGCTCGGCAATCTCATCGCTTCCGGCAAGGTGGGGCTGATCGACAGCCGGCAGCCGGACCTGTCGATCGACGAGATCCTGCTTCTGATCCTCACCGAGGTGAAGCGGCTCGGCGCCACTCGGGTCGTGCTCGACTCGCTCACCGGCTTCGAACTGGGCCTGGCGCCCACGTTCCGCGCCGACTTCCGCGAATCGCTGCTGGGGCTCGTGACCGCCCTCGCGCGGGCCGGCGTGACGGTGCTGATGACCTCCGAGCTGGAGGACCGCTACACCGATCTGCGCTTCAGCCCGTACGGCGCCGCGTTTCTCACCGACGCCATCGTCGTCCAGCGCTACATCGAGGTCGACAGCCAGCTGCTGCGGGTGATGGCGGTCGTGAAAGTGCGTGCGAGCGGGCATTCCAACGAACTGCGCCAGTACACCATCGGCAGCGGCGGCATCGAGATGGGGGCCACGCTTCCCGACCAGGAGGGGTTGCTCGGTGGTCGACCCACGCGGAAGCCCCTGTCGGACGTCCCGGCGGGTCCGGTCGATGCCGACTGAGCCCGTCGGCCTGGTGCCGAACCCGTGACACTGCCTCCCGCAGCGCCGGATACCGGCGTCGAGCACGCCGAGGCGAAACTGGCGAAGCTGGGCGTCCAGGTCGAGGCCGTGCAGGCGCTGCTCGTGCGCCTGCTGCAGGACGTCGTGCATGCCGAAAGTCGTCTGGAGGGCCTCGATGCTGCGCGGCTCGTCGAGGTGAACGAACAGCTCGTGGTCGCTGCGATCAACAACCAGGTGGCATCCGAGGCCGCTGCCAAAGCCCTCGCGCTCGCCGCGGAGTCCACCGCCCAGGACCCTCTCACCGGCCTTCCCAACCGTACGACCCTGCTCGATCGGTTCGTGCAGGCGACGGCGAACACCAAGCGGCGGGGCGCCCAGTTCGCGCTTCTGTTCCTGGACCTCGACGGCTTCAAGCCGCTCAACGATACCTACGGCCACGCCTTCGGCGACCAGGTACTCCGTCTGACCGCCGAGCGGATGCTCTCGGTCGTGCGGGAAGTGGATACCGTGAGCCGCCACGGCGGCGACGAGTTCGTGATCCTGCTGGCCGAACTCACGCGGCCGGAGGACGCCAGCACGGTGGCCGAGAAGCTCGTCGCGGCCATCAGCGCCGACGCCGAGATCGACGGCCACGCCGTGCGCGTGACGGCCAGCGTGGGCATCGCCATTCATCCCGATCACGGCGAGGATTTCGAGACCCTCCTCTCGCGTGCCGACGCCGCCATGTACGAATCCAAGCGGCGCCAGCCCGGCGGCGTGATGATCTACGACGCGAGCCTGAAGAGGGCCCCGGAAGCGATCGAAGCGCCGTTTCTCGCGATCCGCGGACCCGCCCTCGTGGGCCCCGACTCGACGCACGCCCGCCTGCGCGAGGCCAACGAGAAGCTGGTCATCGCAGTGATCGATGCGCAGGAACTGCAGGCCGCCGCCGAGCTGGCGCGGCAGCAGCAGACCGAATTCATGAAGCAGGTCGCGGCGGAGCTGCTCGATCCGGCCGCCCCCATCCGCATTGCCAGCGCCATGCTCGGGCGCGGCCCGAACGACCATCCGCAGAAACCTCTGCTGCCGCTGGTGGAAGGCATCGTCGAGAAGCAGATCGTCGAGATGACCCGCATCGTCGACAAGGTCGTCGACGCCTCGATCGTCGAGAAGAATCCGCTGGTGCTCGAGCGCGCGCGCCTGGACTTCGCCAGCATCGTTCACGCGGCGGCGGACGGGCACCGATCGATGTTCGAACTCCGCGATCAGCGATTCGACCTGCACCTGCCCGCGGGCCCTCTCGCGGTGGATGGCGATGCCGCGCGCCTCGAACAGATCATCGGCAACCTCCTCGACAACGCTTCCAGGCACACGCACAACGGCGGTCGGATCCGCCTGTCGGTGGTGACGACGCCCGAGTCGCTCGTGCTCACGGTCGCCGACAACGGGCTCGGCGTGACACCGCAGATGCTCCCCTACGTGTTCGAGCCCTTCGTGCAGGACACGCACACGCTGAGCCTCGACGGGCTCGGCCTCGGGATCGGCCTGACGATCGCACGGGCGTTGACGCGGGTCCACGGCGGCACGCTCGTCGCCTACAGCGCGGGAGCCAATCGCGGCAGCCAGCTCGTGATGACGCTGCCACTGGCGATCGATGGCACGGATTCCCTTTCCGCTGATCCGCCATCGGGGTCTGCGCCCGGTGCGGACCAGGGCGCATGAGTCCGATGTCGCCAACCACCAGCGACGATCGCCCCGGCACGGGCACGTCGTCCGGCGCGTCGTCGCCGTCGCATGACGCACTGAACGCATCCAAGCCGGGCGCTCCGGACCCGCAGGGCAACGGCATCATCGCGTCGCTTCCCGCCGCCGACCTGAAGCGCTGGGAGAGCCACCTGGAACCCGTCGCGATGTCGCTCGGACAGGTGCTTTACGAGCCCGGGGCGACGGTGAACCATGCGTACTTCCCGACCACGGCCGTGGTGTCGCTGCTCTACGTGACCGAGAGCGGCGCGTCGGCCGAGGTGGCCGCGGTGGGCCGCGAGGGCATCGTCGGCATCTCGCTCTTCATGGGCGGCGGTTCCACCCCGAGTCGCGCAGTGGTGCAGAGCGCCGGCGAGGGCTTCCGCATGCCGGGGGCCGTGCTCCGCGAAGAGTTCTCGCAGTCCGGCACCGTCCGTCTAGCACTCCTGAAGTACACGCAGGCGCTGATCGCGCAGATGGCCCAGATCGCCGTGTGCAACCGCCACCACACCATCGACCAGCAGCTCTGCCGCTGGCTGCTGCTCAGTCTCGATCGCCGACCCGGCAACGAGCTGATCGTCACGCAGGAAATGATCGCGCACATGCTGGGCGTCCGCCGCGAGGGCGTCACGGAGGCGGCGCTCGCCCTGCAGCGCGCGGGCCTCATCAGCTATCGACGCGGCCACATCACGGTCCTGGACCGGTTCGCCGTCGAGAAGCGCAGTTGCGAGTGCTACGGCGTCGTCCGCGCGGAATACGACCGCCTGCTGCCGGACGAGCCAGCCGGGCGCTGAGCGGCCCTCCGGGGTTCATCGATGGCCGGTTCCCGCGATGGAATCGCCCCCGCCGCGCCCTGCCCCGGTTCCTTCCACACTCGATACCCCTTCGAAACACCCTCGCCACACCTGTTCGCTGGCAGACATACAGCGTTTCCTTTGGACCCTATGGTGGCCACTGGTGATCCGGATGGCATGTCGCGAGGCAGCTCTCGCCGCATGGGCATCCGGAACGGATCACTGCCATGGAATCGGGTCGTGCACACGCACCGCACCGATCTCCGGAACCCATAGTCACGTCGAAAGGAACCAACCCCATGAACCGCTCCCTCATCTCCATCTTCGTCACGGCGCTCTTCGCCGGTGGCGGCAACGCAGCCCTGGCCCAGCAGGGCACCGAAGCCCCGGATGCCGCCCGTCAGTCCGCCTACACCGCGGCCCAGGACAAGGCGCAGACCACGTACATGAACTCCACCTGGAAGTGCGATTCCGGCGCCAGCGCATCGAAGGCATCGTGCCTCTCGGAAGCTCAGGCCGTCCGCACGAAGGCGCTCGCGGAAGCGAAGTCCACCTTCGAAGGCAAGGTCGCGGCGAAGTCCTCCGACAGTTCCACCGACCAGAAGCAGAAGTCCGGTCAGGCCGGTTCCACGTCCGAACCGCCGCTCGTGAAATCGGGCAACGCCCCTGACAATCCGGAGCCGGGCAGCACAGCCGCCGGAGGCGGAGCGCCCAGTGCGCCGAGCGGGATGCAGGAATCCGGTGGCACCACGCACAGCGCGACCGGCGTCGAGACGCCGCGGGCGAAGGCGGGCGACGCCACGGGCAGCCAGAGCGCGGGCAATGCATCGAGCAGCAAGACCAACCAGCCGTCCGGCGCCGCGGCGACCACCAAGGGTGACAAGACGGTGGGAAACACGTCGGGTGGCCAGGGCAACCAGACATCGGGTACGACATCGGGCAACCAGACATCGGGTGACGCGTCTGGAAACCAGGGTGCCAAGACCTCGGGCAACACGTCGAGCGGCCAGAACAACCAGACTTCCGGAAATGCGGCCGGCAGCCAAGGCAACCAGCCGTCTGGCAACACGTCCAGCGGCCAGAGCAGCCAGACTTCGGACAACACGTCCGGCAGCCCGGGAAACAAGGCGTCGGGGACCACGTCCGGCAACCAGAGCAACCAGACCTCCGGCAATTCGTCGGACAGCAAGGGTGACAAGAAGGCAGCTGACGCGGCGACGCAGGCCCAGTACAAGATGGCCATGGCCAAGTGCAATGCCACCTCGGGCACCACAAAGGCCACGTGCCGCGAGAAAGCCGAGCAGGAGCGCCGCGACGGCCTCGCGGGGAGCGCGACCGATGGCAACAACGAAGGACGTCGCAGCCGCACCGGCGCCGATGACCTGGGCGCCAACGACGCCACGCAATCAGGGAACGCGTCGAAGGTGAAGCTCGAATCCAAGTAAGCGACAGACCGTGACGCGGCGCGGTGCACTCTAGGGAGCACCGTCACCGCCTCATGCGAAAAGGGCAGACCTCGGTCTGCCCTTTTCTCATGGCGCTGCCCCTATCGACGATGGTCTTTCCATATAGCCACGGATGTTCGCCGGCAGACATACAGCGCCTCGACGGCCGCGTACCTTTGACTTTGGTGATCCGGATGTCGCAGCGCGAGGCAACCCTCGCAGACCGGCCCGGACCGAATCACTGCCGTGGAATCGGGCTATGGACAAGCACAGCGCGGATCTCCGGACCCCACAGCCACATCGAAAGGAATCATCCACATGAACCGCACCCTCATCTCCCTCGTCGTCACGGCGCTCTTCGCCGGCGCCGGCAACGCAGCCCTCGCGCAGCAAGGCACCGAAAGCCCGACCGCTGCGAGCAGGTCCACCTACACCAACGCTCAGAACGAAGCACAGAGCGTCTACACGAACGCGACCGCCAAATGCGAGGCCGCCCCTGGCCCCACGACGGCGGTCTGCCTGTCGGACGCACTCGCGGCTCGCACCAGGTCGCTGGACGAAGCTCAGGCCACCTACGAAGGCCGGAGCGCGTCGATGACATCCGACGGTGCGCCACAGCAGAGCGCCCGGACGGACGACACCCCCGTGGTGAACTCGGGCACGGCCGACCGCAATCGTTCTTCCGCCGAACGGCTGCAGCCGACCGGCCAACCGGCCACGTCCATCGACACGCAGGTCGTGCGCTCGGCCGATGACCCGAACATCGTCCAGCGGGAAGGCAACACGCCCAACGCGGCCGCCGACAACGATGCATCCGGCACCGGGTCCTTGGTGACATCCCGCAACGAGGAAGGCATCCAGGGCGACAGCCCGTCGAACGACGACAACGCGGCCCAGTCCGGCCGTCGCAACGACGCCTCGAACACCACCTCCGGCAACCGGGCCGACAGGGCGGCGACCAATGCCGCGGCCCAGACGCGGTACGAGCAGGCGATGGCGAAGTGTGATGTCGCCCCTGGCGAGACGAGGTTCACGTGCCGCGAGCAAGCCGAGCAGGCGCGTATTGACGCGCTGGCGAAGGCCGGAAGCGATGGCAGCACCGACGGTCGCCGCAGTCGTACCGGCAACGATGACCTCAGCACGCTCGACGATGCCGAGTACCAGAACGTGTCGACCGCCCATCGCGACGCCAGGTAGGCGCGTCGCCATCGGGTGACGCGGGCGGAACACCCTTGCGTGATCCGCCTGCGTCACAAGGCAGAAGGGCAGACCTCGGTCTGCCCTTCTGCCTGTTGCAACCCACGCTTGCCGGGACTACTTCGCGTCGCCCGCCAAAGACCGGATGTAGGCGACGAGCGCCCAACGCTGCTCCTCGGAGAGCGAATCCCCCCAGGCCGGCATGATGTTCATGCCGCTGATCCGCCCGTGCGTGATGGTCTCGAAGAGATCGGCAGCGGAGAGGTCCGCCCGCCCCTGCAGGCCCGGGGCGCCCGTCGCACCGCCGGCGCCGTTCTCCCCATGGCAATAGCTGCACGATTCCCCGAAGGCCTCGTGCCCCCGCTGCACCCGGTCCGGCGCGAGCAGGTCGGGCGGTTCGTCGGCGGTCGCGACCGGCACGCCGACCATGGCGATCGCGGTGAGCAGGAAAGAACAGGCGATGACGAAACGTCGATGCATCACGGCCCTCACTCCACGGTGAACGCGATGAGCGCGGCGCCGCCGTTGACCCTGGCCATCTCCGGGAACCACTGCGGCCCCGAGATGGCGGCGTAGCCGCCCATGCCGCTCGGCACCACGATGTACTGCTTTCCATCGACCGCGTAGCTGACGATGCCGCCCCGCGATCCGGAGCCGGTGCGGAAGCTCCAGAGCACCGCCCCCGTCTCGGCGTCGTGCGCGCGGACGATGCCCTCGGCGTCCTGGTTGAAGACGAGATTGCCTGCAGTCGCGAGCACGCCCGCGTACGCCGGCATCGCGTAGTCGATGCTCCACTTCACTTCACCCGTGAGCGGATCTCGGGCGTCGAAGCGCGCCGTTGCCTTGCCACCGGGCGGCGGGACCCGCTTCACATCCTTGATCGACGAATAGTTCTGCGCGAGCGGCAGTTTCGCGGGGTCGACGCGCGTGGGCGTCCACGACATGCAGATCTCCATCCCGTTCACGTACCAGAGCTGGGTCTTCGGGCTGTAGGCGCCCGCATTCCACTGCCGCGCGCCACCCGTCGCAGGGCACTGCACGAAGGGCTCGCCGACGCGATGTTCGTGGCGCCCGATGAGTTCGCCCGTCTTCGGATGGATGTCGTCCACCCACGTGATGTGCTTGGCGAAGCGCCACACGTTCTCGAGCCGGCCATCGTGCTTGTCCATCACCCACACGAACCCGCCCTTGTTCAGGTGCACGAGATAGTCGCGGCCTCCGCGGGAGATGAGCAGCGCCTCGTACGCGGAGTCGTAGTCCCACGCGTCGTGCGGAATCTCCTGCCGGTACCACTTCAGCGCGCCGGACTTCGGATCGAGGCTGATCACGCTGCCGGTGTAGAGGTTGTCGCCCTCGCGGTCCTCGCCGACCCACGGTGCCGCATTGCCGGTGCCGTAGATCACGCTGTCGGTGGTCGGGTCGTAGGTGCCGGGCATCCAGGCGCCGCCACCACCGTACTTGCCGGTCTCACCGGGCCAGCTCTTCGGATCGTCCTTGATCGTGTCGAACGCCCAGACGAGCGTCCCCGTGTGCGCATCGACGCCGTAGATCTGGCCGCGCGTCGCGAGGTCGCCGGCGGTGGGTCCGAAGGTGAGCATGTCGCCCGCCACCACGGGCGGCGACGTGAAGTTGCACCCGTGGCAACCCTTGAAGGCCGTGAGCTGCAGCGTCCAGAGTTCCTGTCCGGACTTCTGATCGAGCGCGATGGCGCGTCCGTCGAGCGTGCCGAGATAGACACGCCCGTGCGCGATCGCGATGCCGCGACTCCACGCGGGGAACACCGCCTGGGACACGGCACTGTCCAGCTTGGGCTTGTACTTCCAGATCGGCGCACCGGTCGCGCCGTCGACCGCATGCACGACGTTGAAGGCGGAGACGTAGTACACGATGCCGTCCAGCACGATCGGCGTGGCCTGGATGCCGTGGGTGATGTCGCCGGGCTGATGGATCCACGCGACTTTCAGTTGCTTGACGTTCTCGCGGGTGACCTGCTCGAGCGGGCTGTAGCGCCAGGCGTTGTAGGTGCGGTGGTACTGGGGCCAATCGTTCGGCTGCTCCAGCCCGGGCGATTCGGCGAACGCCGACGTGGCGAAGGCCGCGATGACGATGGCGGCTGTGGCATGGCGCATGGTCCCTCCCCGATGGACTCGTTGTGGTGCCGGGGATGGTACGTCAGCGGGTGACAGCGGGGCAGGACGAAACGCGGTGACAACACGGAGGTGCCACGCGATCGCCAGCCGCGCCCCCTAGCCTCCGCCTCCCGTCGAACGATTCTGCTCAGGACACCAGCGCGTCCGCCTCGCGTTCGGGGTGGCGGTGCCTGCCCAGCGCAGCGATGAAATCGGCAACCGACTGCTCGGCAGTGGCCGACGCCCCCATCACGATGCCCGGGTCTGGGCTGCCATTGGGCAGCGTCGTCGAGATGCCCGCCCGGTCGATGAGCGCCTTCGACGCACCGAGCGCGAGGATCGTCTTGCCATGCCGGTACTGGTTCGACACGAAGTCCATCACCTCGACCCGCGCGCCGAGCGCCGAGACGCCGTCGATGCCGTCCGAAAGCACGAGTCCATCGAAGAGGACGGGCGCAGAGTTCTCGAGCGTTCCCGTGGCGTCGAACGGCACACCGCTGGTGGGCTTCACCCTGCCGAGCCGCGGCGCGATGAGGTGTGTCCTGGCACCAGCGGCCAGAAGCGCGGTACGCACGGCGGCAATCGACGGCCCATCCATGCCGTCTGCGACGAGGATGGCGACGCTGCGTGAGCGGATGCCGCCATCCCCCGGCAGGGCGGTCAGCGACAGTGCGGCCGACGAGGTGACTTCGGGATTGGCGAGATGCGCCAGCACCGTTGGCATTGCCTTGGGAACGGCGATGCCAAGCCCTGCGGCAACGCTTGCAGCGAGTTCGCGGGAGACGTTGACGAGCGACGCCAGCATTCGCTCTCGGATCGCGGGAACCGTCAGCTTGCTCAGTTCGAAGCGAAAGCCGCCCACGATATGCGCCTTCTCGACCGGCGTCTGGCTCTCGTAGAACAAGCTCGCCTGGGTGTAGTAGTCGGCAAAGGTCTCGGGCTTGCCGCGCGGTTCATCGGCATCACCCCGCTGAACGAACGAGATGCCGCCAGCGGGGCCGGGCTGGAACAGGCAGCCACTGCGGTCACCGTTCGCGCCGTCCTCACCAAGCGTACCTTTCCCACCTTTCCCAACATTCGCACCATTGGTCGCCCGGCTCTCTGCAGCGACGCGCTCAGGGAGGGCGTCGGGCCACGTCGAGGTTCGCGGAAACTCGCGGGCTTTGTCTCCCCTGTGCCCCAGACCCTGCGCGTCGAGAGACGCGTGAACGCGACCGGCAGGCAACGGCGCGCTGCTCGTATCGATGCCAGGCACGACCTGCGCACTTCCGAACACCGCCCGCCCTCCTCCCGCGACAGGCAGTTCGGGATTCCGATCGAGCAACATGCGGCCCACAGGTGTCACCGGCACCAGTTCTTCGGGGACGAGCTTGGTCGCATCGAGGACATCGAAGGTGAAGGCTGCTGCCTGATCCGCGGTGAAGATCTGCAGACCGAGTTCCCATTCCGGGTACTCACCGGACTCGATCGCCTCCCACAGATCGCGGCGATGGAAGTCGGGGTCGACGCCCGAGATCTTCACGGCTTCGTCCCACACCAGCGAGTGCGTACCGAGCTTGGGCTTCCAGTGGAACTTGACGAAGTGGGACTCGCCCTTTGCATTGAAGAGCCTGTACGTGTGCACGCCGAAGCGCTGCATCATCCGCAGACTGCGCGGAATGCCGCGGTCGGACATCACCCACATCAGCGTATGCGTGGACTCGGGGCTCAGCGAGGCGCAGTCCCAGAAGTTGTCCCGTGCCGACGGGCCCGGTGGCATGCCGGGGTGCGACGCGGACCTCACCGCATCCACCGGGTCGGGGAACTCCATGGCGGCCTGAGTGAAGATCACCGGAATGCTGTTGCCGACCAGGTCCCAGTTGCCTTCGTCCGTGAAGAACTTGACGGCGAAGCCGCGGATGTCGCGAGCGGTGTCCGTGGCGTTGCGGTCCCCGGCCGCGGTCCAGAAGCGCGTGAACACGGGCGTGATCTTCCCGGCAGCCTGGAACGGCGCGGCCCGGGTGAACGTCGCCATCGACCTGTAGGCCTCGAAGTAGCCGTGGGCCGCCGAACCGCGTGCGGGCGTGATCGCCCCTGCCCCCGGCGCGTGTCGGTCCGCACGGAAGGGACCGTCGTCATTCGTGGCGAACGGCATTGCCGAACCACGGAACTGCGCCGCGGCAGGCCACGCCGCCGGGGAATGGTGCTCGGACGATGGTCTGTTGCGTGTCGCGTGGTCGACGTCGCGCTTGCTCTTCATGATCTGGGGTCCTGGGTCTCTTGATACCGAACGTGCGTGGCCGATCCGTGCGTCGGCGCTCGAGCGCATCACGCCAGCGGAACGACGGCGGGGAGGCAGCCGGGACTGCCGTGATCAGTCGTCGGTCGGCGGCGGTGTCCCGCCAGGCCCGGGGACCAGACGAGCACGCAGGTTCGCGTCCTGCCCGGGAGTTCCGCGCATGTCGGTGTTCACCATGCCTGCATCGATATCGCGCTTCGCCTGCAACATGGCAGGGTCCGGCGGATCCGGAGTGGTCGCTGTGGACTCGTCGCGTTCATGGGGAAGCGGGAGACCCACGGGAGAGTTCGGCGCTTTCGTGCGACGTGTGGGGGTGCCCTTCTGGCGCCCGACCGGACGCCTGCCTCGCGGGGTCATGGCCATCCGTCGACCTCCAGCGAGTGCCGCACGCGCTGCCCAGGCATCTGGTCCGGACCGTGGTCGATGTCAGGGTCGAAATCGGGGTCGTCCTGCGGCGGAAAGGTGTCGGGGCCCTCGTCGGGGTCGAGGGGTATCGCGCCGGGTTCGAAGTCCTCTCGTACGTCGGTCTTCGGATCGTGGAATCTGTGGAAATGGATCATGGGCATGGTGAAGGTTTCCAAATGAGTGGTGGTCCCGACGGGGCATGAGATGCTCCCCGTCGAAGAGGTCCGGGCCTGCCCGTGACAGGGCATGGCGCGGCGTGGTGTCGTGTGGCGGCAAGGGTGCGCGCCGGGGCTTTTCACGACATCGCCCGCGCAGCCCAGTGCAGTGCAAACTTCCCTCCGATGGCCGAAGCCATGGTGACCACGGTCCCCCAGGCCATGTCGATCAGCGACAGGCGCAACGGCCAGTCGCGCAGCGTCGCCAGGTTCGTGAGGTCGTAGGTGGCGTAGGCGAAGAAGCCGAACAGCGCCCCCATCATCAGCGTCGCACTCCAGCTCGAGCCGGGGTGCTGTGGCGACACGGCGAAGATCACCACGCCCGCCGCATAGATCAGGTAGAAGAGGACGGCGACGCCGACATTCGGCTTCGCAGCCATCAGGTGGCCGATGGCCTGCTGATAGATGGGCTTCGCGACCACACCCAGCCATAGCATGTCGAGAACGACCAGCACGAACGCGGTGCCGGCATACGCGGCGAGGTAGTTGCTCATGCCAACCTCGATGCGTACGGCGCATCGACTTCGCGACCAAGCGCTGTTCTCGCACGGAAGGGAGCGTCGGCAGCCGCGCCATTTCTCGCGAGAGTCGGTCGGCAGATCGAAAGCTTGCCCTTCATGGTGGTTGCGCCTGACGTACCTGGTTGTGAGGCCGAATCTTCGAGCCCGCTGCGCAAGATGTCTGTGCGGTGCGGGACGCTGGCGAACGTGTTCATCCCCGAACAGACGCGCCGCGCCGCACGATTCGTCCGAAGGCAGGTGTGCAGGCACACCGCCAGACCCATCCTCCGCAGGCAGCCGGCAGCTTCGCGGCCAGGAGACCCGGTCCACGGATGCCGGAGCATCGAGGAGGCGGCTCATACCTCGGGCGGATCGGTCTCGCGAGCCGGGTGGCGATGCATGCCGATGGCCTCGATGAAGCGCGCGGAGACACCCTTGGCATCAGCAACGGATTCGGCCACCAGCACCCCGGGATCCGCTTCCCCGGACGGGAGCACGGCCTCGACGCCCGCACGGTCGAGCAATGATTTCGAGGCGCCCAGCGCGAGCAGGGTCTTGCCGTGGCGGAACTGCAGCGTCACGAACTCGACCGCCTGGGCGAGGATCAGCAGCGAGTTCACGCCCACCTCCCCGTCAGGCAACACCACGGCATCGAACAATACCGGCGGGGCGTTCTCGAAGCTGGCGGTGGCCTCGAGGGCTTCACCGTCCGATGTCTCGACAGCACCAAGACGCGCTGCGACGACGGCACAGACGGCCCCGGCCTCCCGCAACGCAGCCGCCAACGCCAGGATCGGGGCCCCGGTCACCCCATGGGCCGCCAGCAGTGCCACCTTGCGTGTGCGGATTCCGCCGTCGCCGGGAAACGCCTTCTGCGAAAGCGCCGCCGAAACGGTCACCTCGGGTGTGTTGGGCTTCTCGAGCGCACGCGGCATCGCGGCGGGAACCGCGATACCCAGACCGTCCGCCACTTCCCCTGCCAGTTCCGAAGACACGTTGACGAGCGACGCCACCATGCGCTCGCGAATGGCGGGCACCGTCAGCTTGCTCAGCTCGAAGCGGAAGGCGCCGACGATGTGTGCCCGCTCGACCTCGGTCTGGCTTTCGTAGAACAGCGTCGCCTGGGTGTAGTGGTCCGCGAACTTCTCGGGCTTGCCGCGAAGCTTCTCGCCCTCGGTGGGTTGCGGGAACGACACGAAGCCGGCACCCCCTGCCTGGAACGGGCAGCCCCCGCCCAGCGAGTTGGGCTCGTACGCCACGCGACCCCGATGCACCGCTTGTCGGTGGATGCCGTCGCGCTGATTGTTCGAGACCGTGGCAAGCGACGCGTTGATCGGCAGCTCGTGGAAGTTGGCGCCCCCCAGGCGTGTGATCTGCGTGTCGATGTACGAGTGATGTCGCCCGGCGAGCAGCGGGTCGTTGCTGAAATCGATGCCGGGAACGACATGCGCGGTGCAGAACGCCACCTGCTCGGTCTCGGCGAAGAAGTTGTCGGGGTTGCGGTTCAGCACCATCCGTCCCACCGGCCGGACCGGCACCAGTTCCTCGGGGATGAGCTTCGTCGCGTCGAGCACATCGAAACTGAAGGCTTCGGCCTCTTCCTCGCTGAACACTTGCATGCCCAGTTCCCACTCCGGGTACTCGCCCGACTCGATGGCCTCCCACAGATCGCGTCGATGAAAGTCGCTGTCGGCACCCGCGATCTTCGCCGCCTCGTCCCACACCAGGGAATGCGTGCCGAGCTTGGGCGTCCAGTGGAACTTCACGAACTGCGAGGCGCCATCGGCGGTGACCAGCCGGAAGGTGTGCACGCCGAAGCCCTGCATCATGCGAAAACTGCGCGGAATGGCCCGGTCGGACATCACCCACATCAGCATGTGGGTGGTCTCGGGAGACAGCGAGGCGAAATCCCAGAAGGTGTCGTGCGCCGAGGCCGCCTGCGGCATGCCGTGATGCGGCTCCGGTTTCACCGCATGCACGAGGTCGGGGAACTTCATCGCGTCCTGGATGAAGAAGACAGGCATGTTGTTGCCGACCAGGTCCCACGTCCCCTCATCGGTGTAGAACTTCACCGCGAAGCCCCGTACGTCGCGTGCCGTGTCGACCGAGCCGCGCTCACCAGCCACCGTGGAGAAACGCACGAACACCGGCGTCACCTTTCCCGCCTTGGCGAACGGCGCCGCGCAGGTCAGATCCGGGAGTGCGTCATAGGCTTCGAAGTAACCATGCGCCGCCGAACCGCGCGCGTGAACGATGCGCTCCGGAATGCGCTCGTGATCGAAGTGCGTGATCTTCTCGCGCAGGATGAAGTCTTCGAGGAGCGTCGGCCCGCGCAGCCCGGCTTTCAGCGAGTTCTGGTTGTCGGCGATCGGCACCCCCTGATTGGTCGTCAGCACACACTTGGAACCATCGATGCGCGCCTGTGCAATCTGCCCATCCATGGCGTGCTCGCCGGGCAACGCAGGAGCCCCCGTCTTGGCGCTCACATTGACCTCACTCAGCGTGCTCGCCGACAGTGGGGCGGGCTGGGAGTCCGACGCCAGGCCGATCGGCGGATTCAGCGCGCTGTCGCGACCGAAGTCGCGCGCATTGAGCGCGTTGTGGGGCACGGACGCGACCAGGGCCTGGGCGCCTTCGACCTGCGCCATGACGGGGTCGGCCTCGGCGAGCGGCTGCCCGACGGGAACATTCGGGAACGGCGGGACGGGCTTGGGTTCGCCGGAAGTTCTGGCCGGTCTGGGGGGCGACGTCATTTTTTTCATGGTGGTCCTCCAACGAGAGCGTGATCAGGATTTGCGGGGACCGCATGGCGGCGGAAGCTCCTGCGAGCCCGACCGATCTCTCGTCCGGACTCACCAGGGATGCGGTTACGGCATGCCTGCGACGACCATGTCGGCCGTGGCAGTGAAACGCGTCAGCCGTGGCCGTCCACGCGGTTCCATGCGTCTCTTGCCGCATGCCGGGCACTGTCCCAGCGCAGCGTGGATGCCCGCGTGCCCTCGCTCCACTCCCGCGAGATCTCGGGCTCGACGTCCTCGAACGTCCGCCCCGGATACCGCCTGTAGGCATCGACGCCCAGTCCATACGCCGGCCCATAGTCTTCATAGGTCGTTCCGGTCTCGACGTAGTCCCGGGTGCTGTAGTGCTCGCGCCAGTACTGGTCCTCCTCCGTCGGATCGATGGCTTCCGCGACCCCCTTTCCAGTCAGCCCGCCGACCACGGCGCCCACCGCGGCACCGATGACCGTTCCGACCGGTCCCGCGACCGTCCCCACTGCAGCCCCGGCAGCGACGCCACCCAATGCGGCGCCGACGCCGGTACCGACCGGGTGCGCACCCGGTTCGCCCGTGATGGGGTCCTGGTTGTTGTCGTCTTCAGATCTTTCGTTGATGTTGTTCATGGCGCTTCCTTGAATGTGGGATGTATGGCGGTGCTGGCGATCAGCGCACGGCGCCGCGTCGGAACAGGTTCACGATCGCAAGAAGAATGACTGCGCCGACGAACGACACGAGCATTCCGGGGAGGCTGAAGTTGTCCTGGTTGATGGTCCCGACGCCGACGAGCGGCGAGACGAACCAGCCGGCCACCATGGCACCCACGACGCCTACGACGACGTTGAGCAACATGCCCTGCTGGTCGTTGGTCTTCATCAGCATGCTGGCAAGCCAACCAATGAGACCGCCGACGATCAGCCAGATGATGAAGTTCATGAGAAGCCCTCCTGAGTGATTCTTTCCGTCTCGCACGAGATGCACGGGACTCGAGGGAGGATGGTGTTGCTGGGTCGAGGACAGGTCTGTACGGCGCCGAACACGCTCAGAGTTGCGAGCCGATCACCGAGGCAAACCACTCGCCGACCCGCTCTCGTGCGGGACGAGCCAGCCACTGCGCATACGTCACGCGCTGCGAGAGCGCCAGATCGGCTTCGAACGTCGCGGTCTGGATGGCGGCGAACCGCTGATCGAAAATGTTCAACGTCGCTTCGTCATTGAGCCGGAAGGACCGGTTGTCGAAGTTGGTCGACCCGACCGAGGTGAGCAGCCCGTCCACGATCATGAGCTTGCAGTGGTACATGGTCGGTTCGTACTCGGCGATGGTGGCGCCGGCGCGGAGCAGCGCACCCCAGGTCGCCCGTGACGCATTGCGGACGGCGTCGCTGTCGATATGTTTGCCTGGCAGCACGATGCGCAACCTGACCCCGCGCTCGAGCGCGGCCACGAGCGCTCGCAGCGTCAGCGCATCCGGGACGAAGTACGCAGCGGAGATGTCGATGGAACGCGATGCCGAGGTCACGGCGAGCAGGTACATCAGCTGCATGCTCTCGCTGCCGCCACTGGGTGAGCTGCTGAACATCTGCGCCATCGCCTGCCCCGCTGGCACGAGCACCGGGAAGTAGGCGGCGCCATGGAGAAGGTCGCCCGTGACCTTGATCCAGTTGTCGATGAAGACCGACTGCATCTGCGCCACCACTGGGCCTTCCACCTCGAAATGCGTGTCCCGCCAGTGGGCTGGATCCTGTGCACGGCCGGTCCATGGAGGCGCGACACCAACGCCGCCGGTGAACCCCATCCGCCCGTCGACGATGAGAAGCTTGCGGTGGGTCCGATTGTTCATCCGCCCAAGGTGCGACCAGTGCGGCGGATGAAAGCGCCGGATCTGCACCCCGGAGTCAGCCATCACCGCCAGCAGACTTTCGTCCATCTTTGCGCTACCGACCCAGTCGAGCAGCACATGAACCTTCACTCCCTGGCGCGCGCGCTCCGCCAGGGCGTCGGCGAACGCTTGGCCGACCTCACCCGACCAGTAGATGTAGGTCTCGAAGGTGATGGACACCCGGGCTGCCCGAATCGCCGCCAGCATGGGCGGGAAGATCTCGTCACCATTCAGCAGGGCCCGCGCTTTCGTTCCGTGCACGAACGGCAGCCCCAGAAGGATGCCGATCTCGTGCATGAACCGGGGGTCGTCCAACGCGTAGAGTCTCTCGATGCGCCGTTCGATCTTTGTTTCGCCCCCGAGGAAGTTCGACACCAGGAGACCGATCACCAGACAGAGGCTGGCGACACCTCCTGCAACCAGCAAGCACCACGGCGTTCCGCGCATGAGTCAGGTTCGCGGGAGGGTCAGTGCCTGGATCCAAGCGTGTCCTTGGGCGAACGGGGTGACGTCGACGCGGCAGTACCCGCCTTCCAATGTCGCCCGCCCTTTGGGACGTCGTGGCCACGCAAGGCGCCTGCAACGCGTCTCGCAGTGTTCAGCCAGATGCTCGCGAAGGGGTTCACCTTCAACCAGGGACTGGTCATATTGCACCTCCATTGCTGTTGCCTACGCGCGGACCGGACCGCGGACGGCGGCCCCTCACGAGTTCCGAACGCGCAAACGCGGAAAGGAACTGCATCCGGCCTCCAGCGAACAGGGAACGTATGGGCGCCATCGGGCTCAGCCGCAAGAGAGTGGACCAGATTCATATCTGCGATCGTCTCAAGCTTCCCGAGCCAGCAGGTCCTCCTTGCGTGCGGCCAGCTTCGCCCCGAGCGCGACCATGTCGAGTGACGATGCCTTGGCCTTGGGGAACATCTCGGTGTGCTCCTCCTTGACGTGATGCTTCACGTACTCCGACAGAACCTTGACCTTGGCCTCGTACATCTCGCCGCCGGGCTCGATAGCGAGAATCTGGTCGATCAGATCCTTCACGCCGGCGTGCTCCACCGTGGCTTCAGGCACCAGCAGCTTGTCCTTGAGGGCCGCCTTGACCGCTGGGTAGAAGATCTCTTCCTCGATCTGCGCGTGCACGGTGAGCGCCGTGCAGATCTCCGCGATCAGCACCTTTCGCTTCGCGCTGGAACGGGCTTCCTCGTACTCGGCAAACATCTGTCTCACAGCCTCGTGGTCAGCCTTCAGGAGCGCAATGGCGTCCTTGGCTTCGCTCTTCGCCTTGTCTGGTGCGGGTGTCTTGGCGGCATTCATGGGGAATCCTTTGTCTGGTAGGTGAAATCGATTGGTGCTGCTACAGGAACAACGCGATCAGGATGATGATCGGGATGGGAATGCCCAGGAAAAGCAAAAGCAGGGAACGCATGGGGACCTCCGAGGGTGAAGGTGGGAACGTTCAGGCGTCACGACGCCGTCCACCGAACGTCGCGGCCAAGCTGGCGACGAACGCTCCGATGAGCAATGACACGAACAGCCAGATCGCGCTGTACGCCGAAGCCTTGCGAGCCTTGTCGGCGACGTCACGCGCCACCACTTTCGCGTTTCGCAGCTGGGTCTGCGCTCTCGCGTAGACATCCACAACACGCGTCTCTGCTTCCTGCTGCGAGAGGCCGGTGCGCTGGGCCACAAGCTGGCCGACGTAGCGGATATCGGCGTCGGGAAGAGGATCCGACCGACTCACGTTCATGAAGATGCGGCTGATCACCGCCGCTTCGTTGCCGTAGGTTCCGACGTCAGTGGGCGCACCGACTGCCGCGCCGCCGTTGCTGTTGGCAATGCCCGCCACGGTGTGGTCCCGCCTGAACAAGGAATCGATGAAGTAACCCATCGGGCCATCGTCACTTGCCTGCGTCCTTCCCGCCGATTCGGACGCACTTTCAAGGGCGGAGGTCGCCGTGCCTGCGACGCCACCGACCATGGCAGCGCCGGATTGGGCGGCACCTCCGAGAATCGATCCGATCGCCGATGTCAGCAGGGCAGCGGTCGCGAGCGATGCAATGGCCCATGCCAGGAATCCGTGGGCGGTGTCACGAAAGTAGACCTCGTCGGAGTTCACTTCGGTCCACCTCGTGCGAAGGCGGCCAGCCAGATAGCCTCCGACCCCCGACGCCACGAGCTGCGTGAAAGTCAGCCACACGATGGTCGACACGCCGAACGTCGTGGCGCTCACGCCATCTCCTGCCCACGGTGACACCGAGGACAACCCAAGGCCGACACCGAGGATCAGCAGAATGAGGGACAGTGAGGCCGCCGCAGCAGCGCCCGCGGCGATGGCGCCCCAGGAGATCGCGCTGCCCTGGGGTGAAGCGTCGTCGTAGGCGCCGCTGAGGGCACGTGTGCGGACGCGGTCTTCCGCGGTTGCTGTAGAGGAACTTGGCATCGGGACTCCCTTTGCGAAAGCGGATCGAGCGCCGGATAGTCGGGGTCTCGTGCTTTGCGCACAGTCCGGACAGTAGGGAAGCCACTAAGCAGTGGTCTGTTCGCTCCCGTACGCCAAAGAAGCGTCCAAGGGCACTCTGCATCGCTCCGCCGCAGGGGCGCTCGACAGAGGGGCAACGCCGATGACGTCCGCGCGCATCCTCGGCGTTGAACGGCTCTTCCCGACCGACCGTCACCGGTATCGGTTCCACTCGGCCCCGTGCATCCCATGGCGTCGAGACCATCCGCTTCGAAGACGATGCGGACCCAGCAGCAGTCATCATCGAAGGCACCGACCACAAGGGCTCGATGCGTCGATGGACTCGGGGGGCTACGAAACCGAGGACAGCACCGCGCAAACCATCCTCCCGACGGTGAAGCTCGACGGGTCGAGCGGCAAGATGCTGCGCCAGGCAATCGCTGCCACGACACGGGGTGGCGTCTGCAGCGCGTCAGGCTCGTGCGCGGACTTCATTTCGAGAAGACGGAGGACACCTGCCGGAAGGTCGTGCTGCTGCCGCGAGGCAACGTGGCTGCGTTCGCACTTCGCGCATGCCGCAGCGGCCACCCATTGCAGGCTAGCGCATCGCGGTAGTCTGGCCTTCCGGATGGTCGGCTCGTTCCGAAGCAGCTATCCGCCGGCCGGGGATTCGTCATTGCGGATCACGCTCATCTCACCGTCCGATTCGAGATACATGCACTTGACGTCGGCGATGTCCTCCACGCCCTCGTGGCGGATCTTCGCGTTCAACTCCTCGTCGGTGATGAACTCCCTGCGCATGTTCCTGCGCAGCATCTTTCCATCGCGCACGAGGCAGAGGCGCGGCGCCGAAGTGAAGCGCTGGACGAGCGGGAATCGATAGCTGGTGTAGTTGAGCAGGTAGCTCCAGGACACGAGAGTGCCGATCAGGACCATCCCGTCGATGGCAGAGGTGCCGCTGCCGATCATGCTGTTCTGGGCTGCATCGCCGAGGATCACGATGAACAGAAAATCGCTGATGGCCAACGACCCCACGTCGCGCCTCAGGACGAAGCGCAACACGATGAACAGGAACCAGTACATCAACGTGCCGCGCAGCATCAGCTCCAGGGGTGACACCGTGAAGGCGAAGGTATCGGCGAGATTGATGTCGAAAAGATTCATCGGATCTCCGCGGTCCGCCAATGCGCGCGCATTGCAGTACAGCGGCTGCGCGTCATCAGGATCCCTGGGGCGGGTTCACCCGCCGAGCGGGCGCCGGCTCTCGCCACCACCGTGGGAGAGGTTGCACGTCAGAAAGGCCTCCAGTGCCTGGAAGAACATCGACGGCACTTCGAAGTATGGCAATGCGCCCGTCTGATAGACCGTGGTCTTCCAACTGCCTGAGCCGTTGACGAGCCCCTTGCCGCGGAAGTCCTTGAAGTCTCCGTGTACCCCGTAGCTCATCCAGACGGGCTGCGACACCTCTTCGTAGATGCGATGAATGTCGTCGCTGAACAGCCCACCCGAGAGAAAGTGGAACGGCGCGTGTCGCGCACCCGGATGCCGGGCGGTGACGACGTCGTACGCCCAAAGCGTCTCATCGATGGACCGGCTTCCCCAGGTGCGCTGCAGGAAGTAGCGGATGACCGCAGGCCGCGTAAGCAGCCGATACAGGGTGCCTGACCATGGCTTGTCGCTGATCAGCGCGTGCAGCCAGGGGATGGTCCGCGTGCTTCCCGGGGCCCCCCGACGCGACTTCGTGCCCTTCAGGCCGGTGGGACTGACGAAGGCAAGCCGACGCCATCGGGCCGGCTGCTCGACGGCGGCGCGCGCGAGGAACTCGCAGCCGAGCGACACTGCGAGTGCATCGATGGGCGCATCCCCGCAACGCTCTCGCACCCTTTCGGCCAGGGCGTGAAGCGCATCGGTCATCAGACGTGGATCGTAGAGACGGTCCGGCCGATCACTCAGCCCGAATCCTGGCAGATCGATGGCGAACACCGTGCGTGTGGCGTGGAAGTGCTTGAAAAGTGGCCTGACCTCGGCGGCGGACGGCGCGGCATTTATGCTGTGGATCAGGATGAGGGGCGGCCCGCTGCCGTCGATGTAGCAGTTCACGCCGCTGACGTCGATGCGTTCGCCATCGAGCGCTGGCGGCAGAGCCGATTCGAGGCGCTCGTCCACGGCGACGGCTGGCCATTTCGCGTGGTCCTCGGCGACCCGTGGCGTCAGGCGTTGCGCATCTGTGTGCAGTCGGGGATCCATGCCCGGACGTTGTTCCTCGCCCGTGCTTCACGTCGGTTCGGTGTGCCACAAAACCTCTTCGGCAAGGCGATGCCTCCCGCTCGAAAGCTCTCTGTGCGCGACCGCCGGGGCCTTGGTCTGGAACCGCACGGACAACCATGGCCCGGGCCGTCAGGATGCGGCCACACATGGTCTTGTCGTGACTGGTGCTTCCCCCGACGGCGGCTGAACGCTCGCCATTCCCGGTGGCACCCACCTCGCGACGGGACCGGAGTTCCGGGTGGATGGACCATGCATGGATTGCGGACGGACCACCGACAGCGAACGGGGCGCACAGCCCCGCCCTCACCTCTTCTCTCGCTCTGGAGCACCAACCATGAATACCAGCACAACACGTCTGATGCTCGGCATGACTCTCACTGCCATCGCCACCTCCCTGCTGATCGGCTGCAACAAGGCGCCCGAGTCATCGCAGGACACGCCGGTGGCCCCAGTCTCGATGGACACTCAGGCGAATGATTCGACCATCACTTCGAATGTGAAGTCGGCGCTCATGGCCGACTCCACCGTCAAGGACTTCGACCTGCAGGTCGAGACACGTACAGGCACCGTGCAACTCAACGGAGCCGTCGACACCCAGGCACAGATCGACCAGGCGATCTCCGTCGCGCGCGGCGTGACAGGCGTGTCGGCAGTGGAGAATGGCATCACGCTCAAGGGTGCGAGCACCAGCCTCGGGACCAAGATCGACGACACCAGCGTGACGGGGCGCGTCAAGGCGGCCTTGCTCGCGGACCCCGACGTGAAGAGCCTCGACATCAGCGTGGCCACCACGAACGGCGAGGTGCAACTCACGGGTGTCGTCGACAACCAGGGCCAGATCGATCAAGCCACCCGGATCGCCCGCGCCGCGGAAGGCGCGAGCAGCATCAAGAGCGACCTGAGGATCAAGCAATGAGCGACGCTCCCCTCGACAATCTGACCGACATCGCCACCCTGCGCAGTCAGGCCCGCAGACATATCGAACGCGGTGCCGTGACCGCCGGCTACAGTGCCGACCGAGACAAGGTGCTCAAGCTGCTCAACGAGGCGTTGGCCACCGAGATGGTCTGCGTGCTCCGCTACCGGCGCCACCACTTCATGGCGCGCGGCATCCACGGTCAGAACGTCGGCGCCGAGTTCCTTATCCATTCCAACGAAGAGCAGGGCCACGCCGACCTGCTCGCGACACGCATCGTGCAACTCGGTGGTGAACCCGATTTCTCGCCCGACAACCTGACGGAACGAAGCCACGCCGAGTACATCCCCGGCAACACCCTGCTCCAGATGATCCAGGAGAACCTCGTCGCCGAGCGCATCGCCATCGACAGCTACCGCGACATGGTCCGCTACCTGGGCGAACAGGACCCCACGACGTCCGACCTGCTGAAGCAGATCCTGGCGGTGGAGGAGCAGCACGCCGACGAGCTTGCGGATCTTCTCGTAGGCATGCCCAACCTGCAGGTCTGACCAACCGACGCGGCAATGGCCCCCAACACCATTGCTCGGGCGCCTCGCCGCGTCGAGTGAGCCCCCGAGCCCACGCTCGGTGGGCTGGTCGCGGCGTAGATGGCAAGACCGCGTCCCGGCGTGACACGCAGGTGGAAGATCGGTGGTTGCGTCGCGGTCGAGCGCCATCGCCCGCACTTCGAAGGCACCGCCCAACGTGGATCGTTGACTGCCTTTGCAGATCCACCGGGGGATCGCATGAGCTTCGCACTTTGGCTGGCCGTGAGTGGGTTGCTGCTGCTGTTCATGGCGCTCAGCGGCACACTGCTTTCGCGCATGCCCGTGAGCACATCGATGCTCTATCTGCTGGCCGGGGTGGCCGCAGGCCCGCTCGGGTTCGCCATGGCGGACCCGGTGCTGACCACTTACGCGGTGCTGCTGCAGCATCTCACCGAGATCATCGTGCTGCTGTCGCTCTTCACCTCGGGCATGAAGATGAGCCTCGGGCTGCACGACCGGCGCTGGTCTCCACCACTGCGCCTGGCGCTGGGATCGATGATCGCGACGGTGCTGATGACGACCGCCGCAGGTGTCGTGCTGCTGGGCCTCCCGCTCGGCGCCGCGGTCCTGCTGGGTGGAATCCTGGCCCCCACCGACCCCGTGCTGGCAACGGATGTGCAGGTGGACAACCCGACCGACCGCGACCAGCTGCGCTTTGCGCTCACTGGCGAAGGGGGTCTCAACGACGGCACTGCCTTTCCAGTGGTGATGCTGGGCCTGGGTCTGCTCGGCGTGCACGAGCTGGGCGAATTTGGTTGGCGCTGGGTGCTGGTGGACGTTCTCTGGGCCACCGGTGCCGGCATCGCCATCGGCGCCCTGCTCGGCACCGGGCTGGGTCGTTTCGTACTGCACCTGAGACACCGGTATCACGAGGCCATCGGCTTCGAGAACTTCTTTGCGCTCGGCCTGATCGGCCTTGCGTACGGCGTTGCGGTACTGGCGCACGCCTACGGCTTCTTGGCTGTGTTCGCGGCCGGCCTCGCACTCCGTCACGCTGCACAGGTGGGTACCCGAGCCGCCACGCAATCGCCAGCTGACGTGCGCTCCGCCATCAGCGCCGAGGTTGCTGAACAGCGGGCTGAAGACGCCTTGGCGCGAGCGGGACCCGACCGCGCGGATCAGATGGCCACCGACCCGAAATATGCATCGGCCTACCTGGCTCATGGAGTGCTGAACTTCAACGAGCAGCTCGATCGCATCGGCGAGATGGTGGGCGTGGTGATGCTCGGCATGCTCCTCTGGGCTGTGCAATGGCCAGTGGCGGCGCTCTGGTTCGTTCCGCTCATGCTGGTGGTGGTGCGCCCGCTGGCGGTGGCTGCCGGGCTTGCCGGTTCGCGAACTTCACCCGTGCAGCGCCGGCTGATCGCCTGGTTCGGCATTCGCGGTGTGGGCTCGCTGTACTACCTGTGCTTCGCGATCGTTCACGGACTGCCCGCCGAGCACGTCGAAACGCTGGTGGGCCTGACGATCGCCGTCGTGGTGACGTCGATCATCGTGCACGGCGTGTCGGTGATGCCGCTGATGGCGCGGTACCGTCACGTGGGCAGAGGTCGAGAAGGCTCGCGTCGTTGATCCCGGTGCATCACGGCGGGTGGTGACAGGCCCGGCCGGCGACAACGCGCAGCGCCATCATCGCCTCGAGAATCCCAAGACCGGTTCGCCGCCGGGGGCGGGCACGCCTGGGCGAGCTTCGAACCCGGCCTCATACTCTGCGCAATGCTGCCGACACTCATATCGCGTGGCATGGATGTTCGGCCACGAGCCCGGATGGGTCGTGGGCGGAGTTGGTGCGAGCCGTGGGGCACGATCGCACGGCGCGCCGCCTCCTCGAACCCGCATTCCAGCCGAAGCCCGCGATGACGCTCTGGGGCCTGCCGTCGCGATCCGCGCGATCAATCACAGTCTCCCAAGCATTGACTGCCTCGCGAACAAGGAGCCTGAAGACCGTGACCGAGCCACATTCCGTCACCCTCCTGGAGGTCGACTACCGGCTCATCTTCGACATGGCCGGCAACGGCATGGCGTTCACGCATGCGACGTCGGGCCGCATCATCGACGTGAACGAGAACCTGCGCCGGACGGTCGGCCTGCCTCGTGAGGAGATCCTGGGCAGGACCGCGGTCGAGCTTCGCATCTGGACAGACCTGGCCGACCGGGCGGCGTGCGTCCACGAACTCGAACAGTCGGGCCAGTTGAAAGACTACGAGGCTCTTCTGAGAGTCGGCGGGGAAGACGTCCCGCACCTGGTTTCCGGCCGGGTGATCGAACTCCGCGGTGAACGCCATGTGCTCTGGGAGTTCCGCGACATCGGCGAACGGGTCAAGGCCGAAGCGGCGCTGCGGGAACGCAAGGAGGTCCTGAGCGCCATCTTCTCCCAGGCCGGAGACGGGATCGACCTCGTCGATGCGCAGACGCTGGCCATCCTGGAGGTGAACGATGCGGCCTGCCAGATGATGGGGTACACGCGTGAGGAGTACCTGCAACTGTCTCTGCCGGACATCCAGCCGGACCAGGACGTGGCGCAGCTGCGCGCGGCAGTGGCAGGGTTCGTCGCACGGGGCAGTGCCAGTTTTCCGAGTCGACACCGCCGCAAGGACGGCTCGGTGTTCGACATCCACCTGAACATCCGGTCGATCAAGCTGCGCGGGCACGACTGCCTGGTGGCCGTCTGGCGCGACACCAGCCGGGAACAACAAAGCCGCGAAGCCCTGCTCAGGGCTGCGCAATGGCATCGCGCCCTCCTGCAGAACACCGTGGAAGGGGTATGCATCTTCGATGAGACGCGGACGGTCCTCGAAGTGAACGACCGGTTCGCAGACATGCTCGGCTACACCCCGGGCGAGATGACCGGCATGAAGCCTTCGGCGTGGGACATCGACCTCACCGACGCGGTCATGGAAGCGCGCTTCCCGCTGGATGACGCGAGCCCCATCACGTTCGAGACCCGCCATCGCCGCAAGGATGGTTCGATCTACGACGCCGAAGTCAGCTTCCAGCGCGCGCGGATCGGCGACCGCCACATCGCTGTCACCGTCGTCCGCGACATCAGCGACCGCAAGCGGGCCGAGAAGCGGCTGGAGGACAGCGAGCAGCGGCTGCGACTCGCGATGAGCGCAGCGAAGATGGCGGTCTGGGAGTTCGACTTCGTGGCGAACGAGCTGTTCTGGTCGCCTGAGATCTACACGCTCTTCGGTGTGGCGCCGATGGCGCCCTCGCGCGACCTGCTCCAGTCGCTCGAGCACGAGGCGGACCGCGGACTTGCCGATGCCGCGATGCAGCGGGCCATTGCAGAGGGTTCGAACTACCACGCGCAATACCGGGTGGTGCTGGACGGCGTGACCCACTGGGTCGACGACCGCGGCATGATCGACTACGCGCCGGACGGGCGCCCTCTGCGGGTCATCGGTCTCGCCCAGGACATCACGGCGCAGAAGAATGCCGAACAGGCGCTTGCGGAGTCGCGCACCGTGCTCCGGACGGTCATCGACGCGGTGCCCATGCGCGTCTTCTGGAAGGACAAGGACCTCCGCTATCTCGGATGCAACCCGCTCTTCGCGCAGGATGCCGGCAAGGCAAGCCCCGACGATCTGGTCGGCACGGACGACTTCACATTGACGTGGGCCGATCAGGCCGATCTGTATCGGATGGACGACCGCGCGGTGATGGCGTCGGGCCGCACGAAGCTCAACTTCGTGGAACCACAGACCACGCCGGACGGCCGGACCATCTACTTGCGGACATCGAAGGCGCCGTTGCGGGACAGCCGGGGCGAGATCTTCGGCGTTCTTGGAATCTACGACGACATCACGGAGCAGAAGCGCGGCGAACTGGAACTCGCGGAGCATCGCCAACACCTGGAGGCGCTGGTCGGGAAGCGCACCGCCGACCTCCAGGCACTGCACAAGCAACTGCTCGACACGCAGTTCGCCATGGAGAAGGTCGGCATCGGCATCACGTGGAACAACCTCGAAACCGCGAGGATCACGTACGCCAACACCTACGCCGCGAACCTGCTCGGCTACACCGTCGACGAACTCCTGAACCTCACCGTACCCGACATCGATCCGGGCTTCCCGTTAGAGCGGTACTGGCAGATCGTGGAAGAGATACGGGTGCACGGGCATCTCCAGTTCGAGACCCACCAGCAGACCCGGGACGGCCGCCTGATCCCCGTGGAGCTGGCGGTCTACTACCACGAGGGGAGTGCGTACTCTCCGCCCCGCCTCATCGTGTTCGTCACGGACATCGCCCGGCGCAAGGAGACGGAGCACGCGTTGCTTCAGGCCAAGGCCGCAGCCGAGGCAGCCAACCTCGCCAAGAGCGACTTCCTCGCCAACATGAGCCACGAGATCCGGACGCCGCTCAACGCGATCACCGGCATGGCACATCTGATCCGGCGGAGCGGCCTGTCGCCGGAGCAGAGCAGGCGGATGGACGTCCTGGTCGCCTCCGGGCAGCACCTGCTGGGCATCATCAATGCCATTCTCGAACTGTCGAAGATCGAGGCAGGCAAGTTCACGCTGGAGTCGACGCCGCTGGACGTGGAGGGCATCGTCGGCAAGGTCATCTCCATTCTGCGAGAGCGCGCCGACGCCAAGCATCTCGAAATGCGTTGCGAAGTCGACACTCTGCCGACGGGCCTCCAGGGCGACGCCGTGCGCCTGCAGCAGGCGCTGCTCAACTACGCGGGCAACGCCATCAAGTTCACGGACACCGGCTGCATCACGCTGCACGTCGGAGTCCTTGACGACACTCCCGAAAGCACACTCGTCCGATTCGAAGTGCGCGACACGGGGATCGGCGTGGCGCCCGAGGCATTGGCCAGACTGTTCAGCAGCTTCGAGCAGGCGGACAACTCCATCACCCGCAAGTACGGGGGCACCGGCCTGGGGCTGGCCATCACGAGACGGCTCGCCGAGATCATGGGCGGCGAGGTCGGCGCGGAAAGTCAGCCCGGCACCGGCAGCACCTTCTGGTTCACGGCCCGCCTCGCGAAGGGGGACCCCGGATCTCCAGTGAGCAGCGACCTCTTGCCGGCACAGGCCGAAGCGCGTCTGCGCGACGAACATGCCGGTGCGCGCCTGCTGCTCGCCGAGGACGACCCGGTGAATCAGGAGATCGCCCTGCACCTGCTGCAGGAGGTCGGCCTGCAGGCCGACGTCGCCAACGACGGGCTCGAGGCCGTCGAACTGGCGAGCCGCAATGACTACGCCGTGATCCTCATGGACATGCAGATGCCCCGCCTCGACGGCCTGGAGGCGACACGACGCATCCGCCGCCTGCCGCGCCGCGAGCACGTGCCGATCGTGGCCATGACCGCGAACGCGTTCGCCGAAGACAGGCAGCGCTGCCTCGACGCCGGCATGGATGACTTCATCACCAAACCGGTGGAGCCGGATGTGCTCTACGCCACGCTGCTCTGCTGGCTCCCCGCGGGCATGGTCCGCGAGCGTCGCCCCCGCCTGTCGCATAACGAGGCATCCGGCGAAACGCCCGCCGACACGACAGGCGCCGTCGACTCATCGCCGGCGTGGCCCCCCGCCGACGTTCCCGGTTTCGATCTGCCATGCGCCCTGCAGCGCATGCGCGGCAAGCGTGCATCGCTCGAACGACTGCTCCGCCTCTTCCGCGACAGCCAGGAGCACAACGTCCTGGCCATCGGCCACGCGCTCGAGAGCGATGACCATCCCACCGCGCACCGTCTGGCGCACAGCCTTAAGGGCTCCGCAGGCAGCGTCGGCGCCGTCGCCCTCCAGGAAGCCGCCGCCCGCCTCGAAGCGGAACTGAAGGACACGCCGCACGGGATGAACGTCGAGATCTGCTCGGCGCGTTTCCGCGATCTGCAGACGGAATGGACGCGCGCGATGGACAACCTCGGCCGGGTCCTGAAATAGGCCGGGGGAATCCACCCACTGTCACAGAATCGCTATCGCAGTGACACGCCTCTGACGCGAAAGCTCGCCATGATCGCGGCAACTCAATCGCACGATCCGGCCCAGTGGACGACGACGACGCGCTGCCGCACTACCGATTCCGGACCATCTGGATCTCAGACGTACACCTGGGCACGCCGACCTGCCAGGCGGAGCATCTCCTCAATTTCCTGCGACACACCGAATCGGACACGCTGTTCCTCGTCGGCGACATCGTCGACGGCTGGCAGATGCGGCGTCGCTGGTTTTGGCCGCAGTCGCACAACGACGTGGTGCAGAAGGTCCTGCGGAAGGCGCGCAAGGGCACGCGCGTGGTCTACGTCGCCGGCAACCACGATGAAGTGATGCGGCACTTCCTCGGCCTGGCCTTCGGCGGCATCGAGGTCTGCGACGAGCACATCCACACGACGTCGGACGGGCGCCGCCTGCTGGTCATCCACGGCGATCTCTTCGATGCCGTGGTCTGCGGTGCGAAGTGGCTCGCACATCTCGGCGACCAGCTGTACATGTTCACCCTGAAGCTGAACCAGTGGCTCAACAGCGCCCGCGCCAAGGCCGGCCTGCCCTACTGGTCGCTGTCACGCTTCATGAAGGACAAGGTGAAGAACGCGGTCAACTACATCACGCACTTCGAAGATGCGCTCGCTGACGAAGCACGCCGCCGCGACTTCGACGGCATCGTGTGCGGCCACATCCACAAGGCGGAGATCCGCGACATCGACGGGATCCTGTACTGCAACGACGGCGACTGGGTCGAGAGCCTCACCGCGCTGGTCGAACTGGAGGACGGCGAGCTCCGGATCATCGACTGGAAAGCGATCGAGGCACTGCGGCGGAGCGACTTCACGGAGGGTTCCATTCCGGGGGCGCCGGTGATCCCGAGGGGTGCACCAGCATTCGCGCGCGCTGTCGCTGAAGAGGCGGTGGTCGCGCCGTAGTGCCCCGTGGGTCGGGCTGCAGCTCGACGCCTGCGTGCCTGGATTCGCCGTTGATCCCAAGCCGACGCAGCGTCGAGCTGTTGCTCGACCCACGAAGAGCGTTCGCCATTCGAAGCCGCAGCGCCGAAAACAACCCCCGTGGGTCGGGCTCCGCCCGACGCCCGCGTTCCTGGATTCGCCGCTGATCCCAAGCCGACGCAGCGTCGAGCGATGCTCGACCCACGAAGAGCGTTCGCCATTCGAACCCGCAGCGCTGAAAACAACCCCGTGGGTCGGGCTCCGCCCGACGCCCGCGCTCCTGGATTCGCCGTTGATCCCAAGCCAACGCAGCGTCGAGCGATGCTCGACCCACGAAGAGCGTTCGCCATTCGAAGCCGCAGCGCTGAAGACAACCCCGTGGGTCGGGCTCCGCCCGACGCCCGCTTTCCCGGCTTCGCTGCTGATCCCAAGCCGACGCAGCGTCGAGCGATGCTCGACCCACGAAGAGCGTTCGCCATTCGAAGCCGCAGCGCTGAAAACAACCCCCGTGGGTCGGGCTCCGCCCGACGCCCGCGCTCCTGGATTCGCCGCTGATCCCAAGCCAACGCCGCGTCGAGCGATGCTCGACCCACGAAGGGCGTTCGCGACTGGATGCCGCGGCGCTGGCAAGAATCCCCCGTGGGTCGGGCTCCGCCCGACGCCCGCGCTCCTGGATTCGCCGTTGATCCCAAGCCGACGCCGCGTCGAGCGATGCTCGACCCACGAACACCATCGCTCCTGGTGCCCACCGAGATCATCACAGCCCCCTACCCCTTCCCTCCCACCGGCATACGCATCAGCGCCTCCCCCATCCTGATCCGGGCACCATCGTGGATCCCTTCCGCCAACGTGAAACCGCGCGGCGCGAGCACGATGATCGTCGAGCCGTGCTCGAACCACCCCATCTCCTGCCCCTTCGCGTACCCGGCGTCGCAATCGATCACGTTCGGCCCGCGATAGCGCAGGTGTAGTGGACTCGCGAGGCAGTGCAACCGGATGCTCGCGACGAGAATGGCCGCGACGGGCACTAACGTGACCAGATGCTCGGCCTCGCCGATCCACGTCTGCACAACCGCCCGCTCGTTCCTGCAGAACAGCTGCTCGACCCGCTTCAGCGCAATCGGGTTCACGTTCCACGTGTCGCCGGAGATGTACGTCACCCGCCGCACGCGGCAATCGTGAGGGGCATGGAACCGGTGGTACATGTTGGACATGAGGCGCAGCGTGACGTACGTGCCGTCGCGATAGCGATCCTCGAGGCGGGGATCGCACAGCAGATCGTGAAGCCGATACGGGAAGCCCTTGGCCTGGAACACCACGCCATCGGCGACCTGCCCGCACGCCCCGACGATCCCGTCGCTGGGGCTCGTGAGCACGGACGCGTCGGGATCTATCGGTCGGGCGCCGGGCTTGAGTTCCCGGATGAAGCAGTCGTGCATGCTCCGGAACGAGGTCTCCCGGGCCTCCGACAGGTCGAGATCGCCGAAGAAGCGCCACACCGCGATGGAGAAGTCCCGCACCCACGGATGCTCGATCCGGCTGAACCGCCCCATGAGCATCGTGAGCCAGCGTCGGGGAATGCGGTTGGTCAGGAGGAAATTGAGGTCCTCCTGCTGGGCGATACGAAGAATTGAGTTTCGAATGGTCATGGATTCGTAAAACGACGCTGGTAAATGCTAGGCATGGACTCGACCCTCGCGCTCTCCCTGCTCGGCGCGGCGACCCTCGCCGCCGTCACCCCGAAACTGAAGGCACGCATCGCGCTGTCGCGCGCGAAGCACCGGTCGCTGGCGGGCCACGCCCGCATGAGCCGGGCCCTGGCGAAGTTCGTCCCGTACTACGAGTTCGAAGGCGAGCGGTTCTTCCGCGCCGACGATGCCCCTCCGGACTTCGTGAGCCGGCGCGTGGCCGGCTTCGATCGCCTCGCGGCGCTGTATCGGACCCGGTTCGCGAAGACGGCACATCTCACCGCGGAGACCCGGGAGGGCGTCTCGGATCTCCAGTTCACGGGCGCGTACCGCGTACCGTTCCAGTTCAGCCGTCACCTCCGGCGCCATCTCGACGCCGGCGCCTTCGTGCAGTCGGCATCGGGCGTCAAGGTGGTCGACCTGGACGGGAACGCGTTCTACGACCTCACCGGGTCGTACGGCGTCAACGTGTTCGGCGTGGACTTCTACAAGGACTGCATGGCGCGCGGCAGCGCGATCGCCGCGTCGCTCGGCCCGGTGCTCGGGGCCTACCATCCCTCGGTCGCGTACAACGTGCGGCGCCTGCGCGAGATCTCCGGTCTCGACGAAGTGTCGTTCCACATGTCTGGCACCGAGGCTGTGATGCAGGCGGTCCGCCTTGCCCGCTACCACACGAAGCGGACCCATGTCGTGCGGTTCTGCGGGGCCTATCACGGCTGGTGGGGCGACGTGCAGCCTGGCGTGGGGAATCCGGTGCCGGCGCGCGAGACCTACACGCTGAAGGATCTCGACGACAAGACACTGCACGTGCTGCGCACCCGCAAGGACATCGCCTGCGTGCTCGTGAACCCGCTGCAGGCACTGCATCCGAACGCGTCGGCGCCCGGTGACGGATCGCTCGTCCATGGGCGCGAAGTGCGCGGCGTCGACCGCGAGGCCTACGCCGCCTGGCTGCGCAAGCTGCGCGAAGTCTGCACGGCGCGCGGCATCGTGCTGATCTTCGACGAAGTGTTCGTGGGCTTCCGGCTCGCCCCGGGGGGGGCACAGGACTACTTCGGCGTACGTGCCGACATGGTGACTTACGGGAAGACGGTGGCCGGCGGGTTCCCGATCGGCGTCCTGTGCGGGAAGCACGCCCTGATGAAGCGCTTCCGCGACGACCGACCCGCGGACATCTGCTTCGCGCGCGGCACCTTCAACGCCCATCCGTACGTGATGGGCGCCATGCAGTGCTTCCTGGAGCGCATCGAGGACGACGACATCCGCGCGATCTACGCAGGCCTCGACGCCACGTGGAACGCGCGCGCCGCCGACCTCAACGCGCGCCTGATCGATGCCCGCCTGCCGGTGCGCGTTACCAACCTGTCGTCGATCTGGTCGGTCGGCTTCACGCAACCGTCGAGGTACCACTGGATGCTCCAGTACTACCTCCGGGCCGAGGGACTCGCGCTCAGCTGGGTGGGCACCGGTCGGTTGATCTTCAGCCTCAACTACTCCGATGCCGAGTTCGAGGCGGTCGCCGGGCGATTCGTCGCGGCGGCCCTGGCGATGCGTCGCGACGGATGGTGGTGGACGAGTCAAGAGGTCACCGCGCGGAAGATCCGCCGCAATGTGCTCCGGGAGATGCTCCGGCACCGGCTCGGCTGAGCGCGATCCCGGAACGGGCTCAATGGCGCTGCGCGTGCGTCATCGGATCGATCAGCTCGCCACGCAGCAGATGGAGTGGTGACTTGCGATAGAGCCAGAGGTCGTGGAACGGATCGGTGAGGATCTTGATCATCCAGATGAGACCCGTCTGCACGTCGCGCAGGAAGAAGAGGTGCACGGTCCGGAACAGGAGGCCGGCCACGCCGAGAGCGAGCCAGATGTAGCCGACGTTGTGCACGAATCCCCAGGCGCTTTCGTGCGGCGTCACCAGTCCGAAGAGTGACGGGTCCAGCAGCAGCACGAGCGGCGACAGCGCCCAGACGCCGATCAACACGGCCTTCCGTCTCAGGTTGTAACCCACCTTCACGGCTTCCTTGTACTCGTTGGTCACCTGGTTCACCTCGTCGTAGCCGAGCGGCTCGAAGAAGAAGTGGCCGGACTGTCGCGTGGTCATCGAGAACAGCCAGCCGATCAACGCCGACACGGCGGGGTCCACGAACAGGAAGGCGTACGCCACGATGAAACTCCCGGCGCTGATGAAGTGCAGCGACTGGTTGATGCGGCTGTGATGATAGAAGCGGTGATCGTCCCAGCGTTGTACTTCCAGGGCGTGCAGGAGTTCTTTCATGGGGTCCTCGTACGGGAGCGACACCCGTCGGTCGCATCCCGTCACCGTACGAAGCCTTCGTGACAACTCGTCGCGCAAGTCGTGACGGAATTTCGATGCGAACCAGGCGTCGTCGCCCGATCGGATCACGACGGCGCGACCGCCCTGATCCGAAGCGCTCGCAGTCGGATTGTCACCGGAGCGTCATCGGATTTTCGCGAAGGGATGGCACCGTGCGCGCATCTGAGGAGCCGCGCCATGCAAAGAGACGCCATCCCCCTGCGGGTCGAGGAAGCAGCGAGCCGCCGCAGGCTGCTGCGCATCGCCGTGGTGACGGAGACGTATGCGCCGGAGGTGAACGGCGTCGCGATCACCGCCGCCCATTTCGTCGAGGGTCTGCGCCAGCGGAGTCACACGATCCATCTGATACGCCCGCGGCAGAAGCCGACGGAGGTACCGCAGGCGGACGCGCGCTTCGAGGAAGTCTTCACGCAGGGCGTTCCCATTCCCGGCTACCCGCAATTGAAGATGGGGCTGCCCGCACCGCGGCGGCTGCATCGGCTGTGGCAGGCGCATCGACCGGACATCGTCCACATCGTGACGGAAGGTCCGCTCGGCTGGTCCGCGCTGCAGGCTGCGACGAAGCTCGGTCTGCCGGTGGTATCGGACTTCCGCACCAACTTCCACGCCTACAGCCAGCACTACGGCGTCGGATGGCTGAAGACGCCCGTGCTCGCCTACTTGCGCAGTTTCCACAATCGGACACGTGCGACGCTCGTCCCGACCGAGGCCATGCGAACCGCGCTGGCGAACGACGGGTTCCGGAACGTCCGCGTGATCTCGCGCGGGGTCGACACCCAGGTGTTCACGGCTGCGCGCAGGAGTGCCGGGCTACGGACGTTGTGGGGCGCCCGGAACAGCGACCCCGTGGTGCTCCACATGGGACGCCTGGCGCCGGAGAAGGACCCTGAGATGATCGCGCTCACCTTCGAAGCCATCCGCCAGCGGGTGCCGTCCGCGAAATTCGTGGTCGTGGGCGATGGGCCCTCCCGCGCCAGCATGGAGCGGGGCATTCCATACGCGGTCTTCGCGGGGATGCAGCGCGGCGCGGAACTGGCAAGACACATCGCGTCCGGGGACATCTTCATCTTCCCGAGTCGAACCGAGACCTACGGCAACGTGACGGTCGAGGCGATGGCTTGTGGGCTTGCCGTGGTCGCCTTCGACTACGGCGCTGCGAGTCAGCACATCCGTCCGGGAGAGAACGGCCTGCTGGCCCCCCTGAACGCACCGCAGGCGTTCATCGCGATGGCGACCGAACTCGCGGGCGACCTATCCCGCGCCGCCCGTCTCGGCGCGAAGGCATCCGCAGATGCGCAGCGGCTGGACTGGCACGACATCGTCGGAGACCTCGAATCGGTTCTGATCGATGCTGCGGGTGCGGCGATCGGAGGGCGGTGAATGCAGGCCCCCTGCCCCCCGGTCATGGCGCCGACGACGTGTGCAGCAAGGCGGTGCTGAGCCACGGTACGTAGGTGATCAGAAGCAGCGCGGCGATGAGCCATCCCAGGACAGGCAGGATGGCCGCGAACACCGTGCCGATCGGCTGCCCGAACCGGTACGACGAGAAGAACAGGTTCATTCCCACGGGCGGCGTGAGGTAGCCGATCTCGAGATTGGCCAGGAAGATGATGCCCAGGTGCGCCGGATGCACGCCGAGCGCGACCCCGAGCGGCGCGACGAGCGGCACGAGCACGACGATGGCGGTGTAGGCATCCATCACGCAGCCCGCCAGCAGCAGCGCGACGTTCAGCGCCAGCAGGAAGACCCAGCGCGATTCGATGTGCGAGGTCACCCAGTCGACCACCCGCACCGGGATCTCGGCGTCGACCAGATAGTTGGTGAGGGCCATCGCCACACCCAGCACCAGCAGGATCCCGCCGATCATCAGAGCGCACTCGGTGGCCACCCGCGGAAGATCGGTCCGGATGCGCAGGTCGCGATGGACGACTGTGACGATGAAGGCCGCGTACGCCGCAGTGAAGGCAGCGGCCTCGACGGGTGTCGCCACGGCGGTCGCGAGCAGGAGGATCGGGACGAAGGGCATGGTCAGTTCCCACTTCGCAGCCGCCAGCGCCTTTCGCGCGCGCGACCACGAGAACGCCGTGCGCGGCGCGGTCGAGCGGCCCTGTGCACGCACGCCCCAGATCGACACGAGCACCAGCATCAGCAGCGCCGGAAGCAGACCCGCGCGGAACATGTCCTCGATGCTCTGGCCCGCCACGATCGCGTACAGGAGCAGCGGGAGCGCCGGCATGAGGATCACCCCCGGCAGGCCCGCAGACGTCACCAACCCGAGCGCGTGACGGGGGGCCATGCCTTGCGCGAGCAGGAGCGGCATCACGAGACCGCCCAGCGTCAGGATCGAGACGCCGGACGCACCGGTGAAGCAGGTGAAGAAGGTGCTTGCGAGCACGGCGGCGATGGCTGCGCCGCCGCGCATACGGCCGAAGAACGCGTCGAACACTTCCAGCAGACGGTTCGGTGCGCGGCTCTCCGCGAGGAGGTATCCGGCCAGCGTGAAGATGGGAATCGCGGGCAGCGTAGGGTCCGAGACGAGGCCGTAGTGGTTGAGCGCCACCGATGCGGCAGGTACGCCGTCGCCCGTCAGGAGCACGAGCGCGATGCCGCCGATGGCCACGAATACGGGGGCGCCGAACACCGTCGCGACCAGGATGACGACGATGGCGGGAACCGTGATCGCATCGGGCGCCGATCCACTCCACCACACCAGGGCCACGAGACCGGTGGCCGCAGCGGTGACCGCCGCGCGCATCCCCGACGACGCGGACGAGGTGGTCATGAGCCGCCACGCGATCACGACGAATCCGAGCGGGATCGCGGCCTGCACGATCCACACCGGCACGCCGTACGCGAGCGTCGCGCCGGCGGAACGCTCCACGCCGATGAACTCCAGTGCAGCCAGGGCCAGGAGCACCGCCACGGCCACGGCGACGACGGCGCTTCCCGCCTTGGCCACGACAGCCGCGCGCCCCTTCAGGAAGCCCGCGACGGCCAGCGTCAGCAGGCGCCCCTCCCGTGCCGCGACAGCGGCGCCCAGCATCCCCACCACGAGGGTGATGTGCTGGACCAGATTCGCGAGGTTCTCGATGCCGATGTGCAGGAAGGCACGCAGGCCGATCTCGAGGATGGGCAGCAGCACGGTCAGCGCGAAGAGGCACGCGACCACCACGTTCTCGAATCGGTGGAAGGCACCGGGATGCGCCGCGCCGGCCGCAGAAACGGCGGGCATCGTCACGGCCGCTTGCTTGCGCGGTACTCGGTCAGGATCGCCTGCACCTGATCGAACGTCTCGGCAGGCACCATCGACCCGCGGACCTGCGGCCATACCTTCGACGCGAAGCCGCGCCATGCGGCCTCGATCTCGGGGGTCGCGGGCTGGATGCGCAACCCGCGCGCCTGCATGGCGCGCAGCGACTCCTCGTCCTGGGTCAAGCGATGCGCCTGGAGCTGGGCCGCGGCCTTCGCGGAGGCCTGCATGACGGCCTCGCGGGTGGCCGGGCTCAGCGCATCGAACGTGGCGTGGCGCATCACCGCCGCACCGACGATCGGCACCCACTTCACCGCGAGCATGTGCGGCGTCACGCGGTCGAACTGACCCGCCAGCGCCCACACGGGGACCATCGGCACCGTATCGATCATCCCGGTCTCCAGCGACGGCAGCATGTCCGCGACTGGCAGTCCGACCGGCGAATACCCGATGCCCTTCATGAGCGCCATCTGCGGGCCGTCGCCCTCCCAGACGAAGATGCGCGCCCGCTTGAAATCCTCGGGCATCGCCATGGGCGTCTTGCTGAAGAAATGTACCCAGCCGGCGTCACCCCAGAAGAGCACGACGAAGCCCTTCTTCGCCAGTTGCGCCTCGAACACGTTGCGCAGCCGGTTCCGGACTAGATCCACCTCCTCCCACGAGCGGAACACCATGGGCATGAACTGCAGCGCCGTCAGCGAGGCGTCGATCTCCTTCAGCCCCATCACGGTGAGCAGCGCCGCATCCAGTTGGCCGATGCGCAACCGGCGCACGACGTCCGACTCCGTGCCCTGCACACCATCGGGGTACACGATGGCGCGGGCGGCAGTGCCGCGGTTCCCCTTGAAGGCCTCGCCCACCTCCTGCAGCACGCGGTGATAGATCGAACCCTTGGGGGCGATCGTCGACATCTTGAGCGTCGAGGGTTCTGCGGCGCCAACGCGAGGCAGGAAGGCGAAGAGGCACGCCGCCGCACAGGCGACGCGCACGAGCGCGATGGATTTCACTGGCGGATCACTCCGGGAAGAAGAGGTCTTTCTGCGTCGACAGCCAGCGGGCACGCCGCTGCGCGATGTGATTGGAGAGACGCCACTCGGGCGTGGCGTCGGGGTCCACCGCGCGCGCGGACCGCAGCAGGTCGTCGAACTCGGCAGGTTCGCCATGGCGCTCGGCCACGGCTTCGGCCAGTGCGACGAACGGCGCGGCCTGCCTGCCCTGCGACAGTCGCACGGCCTTCCGGAAGCGCTCGCGCGCCTGTACGAGGGACCCTGCCGTGGCGCCGGGACGTGAAGTCTCGAACGAGATGAGGAAGACCTGGAGCGCACCTCGATCGAGATCGGGAGCGAGGGCGTCTGCGCGCGCTGCGAGCGCCTCGACGATCGGCAGCGCTGCGAGCCATTGAGGATCGTACTTCGCAATCGAGACAGCGGCCGCCCACGCCGCGGCAGTCCAGTACAACAGTTCCGCGTCGGCCGGCCCCATCGCGGCAAGCGCAGTGGCGGGCGCGCGCCGCAGCGCCTCGGTCTGCGCGATGCCGTCGAGCCGCAGACCACGCAGACCGTAGTCGCGCGCCCTCTGGTACAGCCGCAAGGCCCGCTGGCGTTCGCGATACGCGCCCTGCAAGTCAGCGGCTTCCAGTTCGTCGGCAGGCAGTTGCACGAACGCGTAGGCGTACTGCGTGAAGCCGCGCGCGGCAGAGAGCAGGAGGCCTCGATGCGTGGGCTGCCGGACGAGCAGCGCCTCGTTGGCCTTGAGCGCGGCAGGGATCGCTGCGCCGGCGAGCGCGACGTCGGACTCCGACGCGAATACGCTGGCCTCTTCGGCGGCTGCATCGGCGACGCGACGGACAACGAGGTCCTGGACGGAGCAGCCTGTCGACACCAGCGCGAGCACGGCAACGATCGAACAGCGAAGTCGGAATGTCATCGCACCGGCCCTGCCGACGCCTGCGTGCCCCGGCTGCCGAGGCTGCGGATCGTCGAACGCACGCCACGAAAACGACACCGATCGCGCATGGGAATCCCTTTTGGAAGCGTGACCGGACCGTACAGACCGACGGTGAACCCGGGATGTCAGGATCGTGGCGATCTCGTGACGGTGGGGATGATCCTTCCAGTTGCCTGGCCGACGCGTCACTGCATCGACCGCTTTCGCGGCCATGGGCCGCTCCTACAGGGGCGTTGGATGCGCCACCCGCCTCGTGAATGACCCACGCTGTTGTGTAGGAGCGGGCCATGCCCGCGAAAGCGATGGTTCCGGTCGAAGCGCTTCCTGGAGCTCACCGCTTTCGGGGCCAGGCGTTGGATGCGCCACCCGCCTCGTGAATGACCCACGCTGTTGTAGGAGCGGGCCATGCCCGCGAAAGCGATGGTTCCGGTCGAAGCGCTTCCTGGTGCTCACCGCTTTCGGGGCCATGGGCCCCTCCTACAGGGCGGTGGATGCGCCACCCGCCTCGGGAATGCGCCACGGTTTCTGTAGGAGCGGGCCATGCCCGCGAAAGCGATGGTTCCGGTCGAGGCGTTCCTGGCGCTCACCGCTTTCGGGGCCATGGGCCCCTCCTACAGGGGCGTTGGATGCGCCACCCGCCTCGTGAATGACCCACGCTGTTGTAGGAGCGGGCCATGCCCGCGAAAGCGATGGTTCCGGTCGAAGCGTTTCCTGGTGCGCATCGCCTTCGGGGGCCGCGGGCACTCCCAGACCACGGCCGCTTCGATGCCGCGACGCGAAGCGCACTACTTCAAGGTGGTCGCAGCGCCTGGATCGCGCAGCAGGCTGCGAATCGCATACAGCCCGAGGACGGGCCCTGGCAGGAGCAGCCACGCCACCTTGCCGCCGATCAGCGGGAACGCGGACGTGGCCACGAGGATGGAGACGGTGGTGATGAGGAAGCCCGCGCTGTTCTGCAGTGCGAGCGCACTGCCCACCGCATCCGGCGGGCACGCGCGTGCCGACATCGCGGAGAACTGCGGGGAATCGGCCACGACCGATGCGCCCCAGACCAGCATCAGCGCGAGCGCCACGGACACCGGGAACGTCGTCAGAAAAGGATAGATCGCGCAGACCAAACCCGAGACGAGGAGCGACCACCAGGCCACGCGCGCGCTTCCGACGCGCTGACTGACCAGCCCACCGCCGATGCAGCCGACGGCACCGGCACCGATCACCAGGAAAGCCCAGCCGGACACGCTGCCAGCAGCCGCAGCGCCGTCGCGAGAGAGCACCTCCATCAGCAGCAGCGGCGCGAGCGTCCAGAACGCGTACAGCTCCCACATGTGGCCGAAGTAGCCAAAGGCCGACGCGCGAAACGTCGGTATGCGGAAGATCGACCGCATGTCCGCCTGCGGGCGGGCACCGGCGCGGCGACTCTGGAGATGCGGTCCATCGCCGGTCACGCCGACCATCACCGCACCGATCACGGCGAGCACGGAAGAACACAGGATGACCCACTGCCAGGGCCACGTCGCGCCGACCATGCGCACGCCGTGCGGCAGCGCCGTGCCGAGAGTCAGCATGCCCACGAGGAGCCCGAGCGTGCGGCCGGCACTCGCAGGACTCCAGCTGACGATGAGCTTCATACCCAACGGATAGACGCCCGCAAGCGCGAGCCCCACCGCGAACCGGAACAGCATCGCGCTGCCGAGCCCGGTGCTGAGCAGCGCGAAGAGTGCGTTCGACACAGCGCCCGCGACGCTGCAGACCACAAAGATGCGACTCGCGCGAAACCGATCCGCGAGGCCGGTGAACCCGAACACCAGCGTCCCGGCGATGAACCCCACCTGCACGGCGTTCGTGAGCCACCCGAGATGCACCGGCAGCAGACCCCAGAGCCGACTCAGGTCGTCGGCGGCGCTGTTCGCGCTGAACCAGAGAGAGGTTCCGAACAGTTGCGCGACGACGATGATCGCGATCGGCCATCTCACGGTTCGTCGCTCCGGGCGGGGACGACACGGCTGGGCGGGGCGCTGTGTGGCAGACGGGACATGCGCGGAATCGTACAGGCTGCGCGCAGTGGGCGAAGAGAGTGGCGCATGCGCATCGATCCGCAGCGCTTCACAGCACCGCGTACTGCGTCAGAACGCGCTGACGCTCCTGGAAACGCTGGAGACACGCGCCCCTTCCCGCTTCGATCCGATTGATGGGCGCGCTACAACGGCCGCGCAGAAAAACAAAAGGGCTCAGATCTTTCGATCTGAGCCCTTGAATTTCTGGCGCGCCCGGCAGGATTCGAACCCACGACCCCCTGGTTCGTAGCCAGGTACTCTATCCAACTGAGCTACGGGCGCTTCTTCTTGCTCTTCAT
>LNFM01000300.1_pt1 | contig 127406 bp, 125 predicted proteins | sample 596031 | NCBI WGS metagenome assembly LNFM01 (sample SAMN04254537, study PRJNA301005) | activated carbon metagenome | isolation source: dual media filters at the Ann Arbor, Michigan drinking water treatment plant | place: USA: Ann Arbor | reverse complement strand
CGAGCCAGCGCCACGGCGCTGGCATCGTGAGGGCGGCTGCGAGAACGCCTTGCCACTTCACGTGAGGGATCCCGCCGCTGAGCACCATGAAGGTGTCGAAGCGGTCTGCATCGAGGCCGTAGTGACGATAGAGCGCCTGCGGCACCGGCTCTTGAATGGCGGCGAAGCGCGAGGTGCCATTTGGATCGCGGGCGAGCATGAACTGCACGCCGGACGAACACAGCACACAGTGCCCGTCGAAAATGATGAGCGGTTCACCGTCGTCGAAGGCCGGCACTGCCGGATCGGCGCGGTAGCTGTGAGGGCGCAAGGCCATCGTGCTTCCCTTCTGATAAGGAGACACCACTGTTGTAGCATCCGCGCTTTCACCAGCCATTTAGGACTAAGAAACCTATTTTCTAGGCGCCACGTTAATTCCATGGCGCTATGCATTCAGGTCCCGGCAAGTTTCATAGACCGGTCAATGGTCTCCGACCCGCATGTTAGCATCCGCATGAAACCGCCCCGCGATCCCCGATCGGCACCGCGCCGCAAGCAGCTCAAATCCGGCATCATTGCCTTTCACGAGCGGCATTCGACGTTACCGTGCATCGTGCGCGAAATCTCCGATAGCGGGGCCCGGCTCGAGGTCGATCAAGCGCACGTGCCCGATACATTTGAATTGATCATCGAACTCGATGGCCTGGAAGCAGACTGTGCGGTGATGTGGCGCCGGGGACAACGACTGGGTGTGCGGTTCACCGCGCCTCCCCGCATCCGGCCACCGCGCCGCGTTCAGGTTGTGCGGCCCACACTCGCGCCCGATAAACCAACCCTGCGCAAAAAGCCGGTCGCGTAAAAACCGCGCCCTAAGCAGGCAGTCATACGTAACGCCGCCGCCTGAAACCCGGCCGCGGTGGATCCGTATAGCCGAGCGAGGCCCCAGTGCCTCCCATTGGCTTACAGGAGAAAACGTCCATGAACGCTCTTAAAGTTACCGTTGCTGCTGCCCTCGCCGGGTTGGCGCTTGCCTTTTCGGCGCCCGTGATTGCGATGGAGCAGAAGGCCACCTACGAGATGGCCATGTTCGACAAGGCGCAGGCCGACAACCAGCACATCGTGGTCGAAGTCTTCAAGAAGGGCTGCCCGACGTGCGCGGCGCAGCAGCCGGGCCTCAAAGCTGCGAAAGAAAAGTTCCCGAAGGCCACGTTTGTGACGGTCGATTTCCAGGGTGATGCGGCACCTGTCGAGCGCTTCAAGGCCGTGAAGCAGAGCACGATCATCGTTTACAAGGGCGCGCAGGAAGTGGCGCGGATCGTGGGCGAGACGGATGCCGATGCGATCGTCGCGGCCATCGGCAAGGGCGCTTAAGCGCACCGGCAGCGGCGCGGCTTTGATTGCGCCGCTGTCTCCTCCCTCCCCACTCGAGACCCTGTCATGACCAATGTTCTGATCGCCTATCTCGCGGGCGTGGTGACGATTTTGTCGCCGTGCATTCTGCCGCTCTTGCCCATCGTGCTGGGCGGCGCGCTGTCGTCGCATAAGTATGGCCCTTATGCTCTGGCGGCGGGGCTCGTGATTGCATTCACGGGGTTTGGATTGCTGGTGGCGACCGCTGGGTTTGCGATTGGCTTGACGCCGCAGGTGCTGAACCATATTGCGGCCGTCTTGATGATCGGGCTTGGTGCGATTCTGCTGTCGGCGTCGTTGCAGCAGCGGTTTGCGATTGCCGCATCGGTGGCAACGGGCGGATTGCAGACGCGGGTTTCCAATTATTCGCCAGACGGGTTGAGTGGACAGTTTGCGCTCGGTGCTATCCTCGGCGCGGTGTGGACGCCGTGTGTCGGCCCGACGTTGGGGGCTGCGATTGCGCTGGCCGCGCAGGGGCAGTCGATCGGGTATGCGGCGACCGTGATGTTTGCGTTTGCGCTCGGCACGGTGACGCCGTTGCTTGGGATCATGTTGGTTTCGCGCGACGCCTTTATGAAAAACCGTGGCGCGCTGATGACGGCGAACCGCTGGCTGAAGCCGGCGCTCGGCGGGTTGCTGATCGTGCTCGGCATCGCGTTTCTCACCGGGCTGATGTCGGATTGGGAAGCGTTCGTGCTGGAGCGGATGCCCGAGGGGTTGGTGCGGTTTATTTATGGGCTATGAGGCGGTCATGACCGCGGGGTTCACGTCAGACGTAAAGCCGTGATAGCGTGATCGCTCAATGAGCAAGGAGCGACAATGAGCGATCGGATCATCATGCGCATCGGTGAAAGCCTCGTGGCCGGCGGACCGCCCGGAACGGCGGCCGAACCGGAAGTGGCGATTGGCGAAATGGACGGGCCGATGGGGACGGCGTTCGCCAACCTGCTCGGCAATCAGGTGGTTGGCCACTCACGCGTGCTGGCGCTGCTCAACACCGACGTCATGGTGCGGCCGCCGACGATTTGCGTGTCCAAGGTCTCGGTCGATAACGAGCGCTACACGAGCATCCTCATGGGCACGGTTCAGTATGCGACCGCCATGGGTGTGCTCGACAGCGTGCGTTCGGGCGTGATCCCGCGCGACAAAGCCAACGATCTGGGCATCATCGTTTCGGTGTGGCTCAATCCGTCGGTGGCGACCGACGATAAGCTCGATCATAAAATCCTCTTCGAGATCCACCGCAAGGCGACCACACTGGCCATCACCAAGGCCATGCGCTCCGAGCCCTCCATCGACTGGCTGCTCGAGAACCAGGACAAGGTCATTCACAAGTATTTCGAGAAGGGCTTGAAGGGTGAGATTTAGGGGGGGCACGAACCTCGTCCATCCGCGAACGTCATCCCGGCGCAGGCCGGGATCCGTGCAACGGGCCACACAACGACAGTTCATTTTGGCGAGTCGATATCCGCATCTCCGAATGCGATCTCGCCCGTCGTTGGATCGAACAGATTGCGCCAATTCGGGTTCATCTGCTCGATGAGCCGCACTTTCCACGCACGATTCCACCGCTTCAGCGCCTTCTCTCGTCCAATGGCAGCGTCCATCGTCTCGTGCATCTCGTAGTACACGAGCATCTTGATGGCGTGCTTCTTCGTGAAACCATCGAACAGTCCCTGCACGTGGGTGGACATCCTTTGCGCCAAAGCGCTCGTCACGCCGACGTAGAATGTGCCGTGAGGGCGGTTGACGAGGATGTAGACGCAGGGCCTCTTCATGGCACAACGATAGCATGAGGCTAACTTGCACGGGTCCCGGCCTTCGCCGGGATGACGGGGTTGGGGGGAGCGGTGGCGCTGCGGTGAGACACACGCTGTTGCGCGATGGGTCCTCGGGACCCCTGCCTGCGACGGGGCAGGCAAGGCCCGGGATGACAGATGTGGGGTGGCGAGGGTGGTGGCACACCCTCAAACGTCATCCCCGCGAAGGCGGGGATCCGCGCAAGGTTGCGGTTTAGTTGATTGATTGAAGCTTGCACGGGTCCCGGCCTTCGCCGGGATGACAGCGGTGGGTATGCCCTCCCAAAACTGACGAAGTGAAACTACTATTCATGCATTGCCGACTGATGCCAGACAGCGCGACTATCCGACCGGATTAATTTTGCACCCCTTCCAAAGAAAGGCGGCGTTTCGATCGCAACTTTCAATCCAGGGCTCCCAAATGACTTGCACCCCCAAAATGACTGAACTTAGCTCTGAATGAAATCGCAAACTCTTGCGGAGTAAATTATCAACGGCTTCACACTTTGGGAACGGTATCGGCGACCCTCTCTTAACCTCCCGCCGTGTCTGCTCGATCAGGTGCGCAATGTGCTTGTGGCGAAAATTTTCTAGTGCCTCTTTCTCTGGACACACTTCTTGAGCGCGAATTTCGTTGATCAATTCGGCCAGCTTGTTCATTGCTTGATTTGCGACACGAGCGCTCTTGTCAGTTGCGATCTTCTCCAAAGCAACATCAGATAGCCCACCCAAATTTCGCCAATTATCGCGCATGCGTGCCCGGCAAGACGAATGTATGATTTCGCTGACCTCAGGGCGAGAAATCAACGAAACCACAGCCGGGAAACTGTTTGAAAGTGACTCTTCTGTCTTCTGCGGCTTTTCCCATAGGGCTAGCAAGCGAATGATGACACTTTCAAATAGTGCCTGCTGAAAAGAGTTGAAGGCATGAGCGGCGTAACTTCGCCCCACTTGTTCCGCTAGTAGGGGAGAAAACATAACAATGTCGACCGTCGATTTGATGCTGCAGATGATTGAAAGAGCGTCCGCGATGGCCTCCAGCTGACGCTTCAATAGATCTTCGGCGTGCATAGAAGATTGACCTCTAGCCCCGCAAATCTGGCGGGGTGGATTCGTCCTTCAGGGTGGCGATGGCGTCGGGGAGGGATAGGACTGTTTGCTCTTGGCTGCCGAGGCGGCGGATGGAGACGTTGCGGCTCTCGGCGTCGCGGAGGCCCACGGCGAGGATGACGGGGACTTTGGCGAGGGAGTGTTCGCGGACTTTGTAGCCGATCTTTTCGTTGCGCAGATCAGGTTCAACGCGCAGGCCGGCGGCTTTCAAAGCGTTGACCACTTCGTGCGCGTAGGGGTCGGCTTCGCTCGTTATGGTGGCGACGACGACTTGTAGGGGCGCGAGCCAGAGCGGGAAGTGGCCGGCGAAGTTTTCGATGAGGATGCCGGTGAAGCGTTCGAGCGAGCCGAACATGGCGCGGTGGATCATCACCGGCGTTTTCTTGTCCGAGTTCTCGTCGATGTAGAATGCGCCGAGGCGGCCGGCCAGATTGAAATCCACCTGCGTGGTGCCGCACTGCCATTCGCGGCCGATGGCGTCTTTGAGCGTGTATTCAAGTTTGGGGCCGTAGAACGCGCCTTCCCCCGGCTGGAGTTCGGTGCGGATGCGGCCGTTGGAGCGGCGCTTCACTTCGTCCAGCACGTCGCCCAGCGCTTTTTCAGCCTTGTCCCACAGTTCATCGGCGCCGACGCGCTTTTCAGGCCGCGTGGAGAGCTTGATGTGGATGTCTTCGAAGCCGAAGTCTTTGTAGATCGCGAGCATCAGATCGTTGATCTTGAGGCATTCCTCCATGATCTGATTTTCGGTGATGAAGATGTGCGCGTCGTCTTGTGTGAAGTGGCGCACGCGCAGCATGCCGTGCAGCGCGCCGGAGGGTTCGTAGCGGTGGACCTTGCCGAACTCGGCGATTTTAAGCGGCAGGTCGCGGTAGCTCTTGAGACCGTGCTTGTAGATCTGCACGTGGCCGGGGCAGTTCATGGGCTTGCAGCAGAACACGCGCTCGTCGGGGAGCGTGGTGGTGAACATGTTCTCGCCGTAGTTCTCCCAGTGGCCGGAGAGCTCCCAGAAGTGCTTCTCCATCATGTCGGGCGAGTTTACTTCCATGTAGCCGGCGCGTTGTTGCGCGCGGCGCATGTAGGCAATGAGAGTCTGGAAGAGCGTCCAGCCCTTGGGGTGCCAGAAGACGGAGCCGGGGGCCTCTTCCTGGAAGTGGAAGAGGTCCATTTCACGTCCGAGTTTGCGGTGGTCGCGCTTTTCGGCTTCTTCGAGCTGATGCAGGTAGGCTTTCAATTCGTCTTCGGTGGCCCAGGCGGTGCCGTAGATGCGCTGGAGCTGGGGACGTGTGGAATCCCCGCGCCAGTAGGCGCCGGCGAACTTCATCAGTTTGAAGGCTTTGCCGATGGCGCCGGTGGAGGTCATGTGCGGGCCGCGGCAGAGATCGAACCAGGTGCCTTGGCGGTAGATCTTCAAGTCCTGGCCTTCGGGGATGGCGTCGACGAGTTCGACCTTGAAGCCCTCGCCCATCTTGGCAAACGTGTCCTTCGCCTTGTCGCGCGACCAGACTTCCTTGGTGAAGGGCTGGTTCTTGGCGATGATCTCGGCCATCTTTTTTTCGATCTTCGCAATGTCCTCGGGGAGGAAGGGTTCGGCTTTGGCGAAGTCGTAATAGAAGCCGTTGTCGATCACGGGGCCGATGGTGACCTGAGTGCCGGGCCAGAGGGCTTGGACGGCTTCGGCCATCACGTGGGCGGCGTCGTGCCGGATCAGCTCAAGTGCTGCGGGATCGGTGCGCGAGACGAAGTTGATTGTCGCGTCGGATTGGATGGGGTCGGCCAAGTCGGTCAAGACGCCGTCGAGTTGCATAGCGACGGTGCGCTTGGCGAGCGAGGGGGAGATGGATTTGGCGACGTCGAGGCCGGTGGTGCCTTTGGCGACGGACCGCTCAGCGCCGTCGGGGAACGTCAAAGTGACGTTGGTCATCTCGCTCTCCTGTTGCTCACTCGCCGCATACGGGTGCGGCGTAAGACGATGTGGAGCGTGTCATGCCGCCGGGGGACGGGAGATGTCAAGATCGCAGAGGCCGTTTCCTGCCGGCGTCGGCAGGGGGCGGGCGGATTTGCGGGGGCGCTGCCGGCCCGATCGATAAAAATTTATCGAGTTCCCGCCGGCTTCCTTCACCATTGGCCGCTAGTTTGGGGCTTGCTGATGCGCGCTCCTTTGGTTGCGCCGGCACAGTTGGGGATCACGCATGCAAGCGCCGAAGTTACTCATTCGTAAGGGGATGGTCGTCGTGCAGGGCCGGAACCGGCCGTGCATCCAGGTGCTGGCGATTGTTGATCCGGCTTTGAAGATGAAGCTTGAGGATTTGTTCGCGTCGGAAAATCTCTTCAAGCGATCGGCCTATTCGAACGGCTTTCCCGCCTCCATGCCGCAGCCGACGGGGCCTTTGGCGCCGCATGTGGCCGCGCTCCTGAAGAGCGATGCCTGCCCGGAAATCACGGTGAAGACGATTTTGCAGGGCCAGCTGCTGCAAGCCAGTTCGGTGTGGGAGATGAAGGCGTTCGAGTACGTCGCGCAGCGCGCGTTCGACTCGCTCGTCGACTTCTGCGCGACGGTGGTGGAACTGGGCCGCGAGACGGTCTATGCGCCGCCGGAAGCCGAACGGTTCGCAACCCTCGAAATGCCGGCCGCCCCCGTGGTGCCGGCGATTGAGGCCGTGCCGACGGCGGCTTAAGGCGCCTTTTGCGGCTCTTGGCGTGGACGGTTGACGCGCCGCCAGCGGCCGTAGCGCCAAGGTGTCAATGGGTGGCGCTCGGCGGTGAGGTCCGGCACCGGATCGTAGCCATGGGTGCCCCAGGGATGGCAACGGGCAATCCGTGAGACCATCAGCCAGAAGCCCTTCCAAGCGCCGTTTTTGTCGATGGCTTCAAGTGCGTACTCCGAGCAAGAGGGTGCGTGGCGGCACTCCATGCCGATCCACGGGCGGAGCGTCGCCCGGTAAAGGTGGACCGGAGCTTTGAGCAGCGCTTTGGCCAACGGCGCCACGGCGATCAACCGGCGCTACGCAGCGGGGCAGCCGTGCCCGACTGCGCGACGCCCTCGTCAGCGGCGAGTGCGCGCTCGATGGCGTCGAAGATCAGCAGGGTGGAGGCGTGGCGGTGGCGGTACTCGCGGACCGGCTCCAGCAGGGCCAGATCGGACCAGCGGCCCGTGGGGGCAGGACCGTTCTCTTTCAGCATGCGGCGCATGGTGGCGGCCACATCGCGGAATTCGGCGACCGGGGTGCCGATGATCTCGCGGCCAACGATCGAGGCTGCGGCTTGGCCGAGGAGGCACGCCTTGACGATCTGGGCAAAGCCCGTGATCACGTCGTGGGCAGGGTCGAGCGTCAGGCTGACTGCGACCGTAGATCCGCACAGCTTCGAATGGGCCTCCCCGTGCAGGGCAGGAGACGGCAGTTCCCCGGTGTGGGGAATGGCGGCGGCCAGTTCGAGAATTTTCAAGTTGTAGATGTCGTCAAGGTCAGCCATTCGGTCTCCGTCGCGGTTGGCGCCATTGGCGAACCGGTCTCCATGTATATATAGGCGCATTCGAACTGGACGGCACCATGCCCAAACCGACGCCCTCTGACGCCCCGGCCGACGACCTTGAGCAGGGATCGACCCTGATGCCGCGCTTTGACCGCGACGGCCTCATTGCGGCTGTCGCGACGGATGCGGCGACGGGCGACGTCTTGATGCTTGCCTGGATGAACGCGGACGCGCTTCGCCTCACCGTCGATACGGGGATCGCGCACTTCTGGAGCCGCTCGCGATCCAAGATTTGGAAGAAGGGCGAGGAAAGCGGCAACCTCTTGCGGATCGCGGAAATGCGCGTCGACTGCGATCAAGATGCGATCTGGATGAAGGTTCGCGTGGAGGGGGCGGGCGTCGCCTGCCATACGGGTGCGCGATCGTGCTTTTACCGGATTGTGCCGGTGGGTGAATCGGGTTCCGCGCGTTTGACGCGCGGGTCTTAGCGCGCATTGCGCAATGCAGCACGAAAATACGCATTGCAGCAACCGCAGGTTTTTCGCGAAACGAACCATTTCGTAACGTGGCGCAGTAATCATTTTACCAATCTTCTAGGGCGCTCTTAATGTCCTCCTGGCACCCTGGGTGATGCATTCTTGGCAGCGAGCGGCACGGGCATTGCTTCCCGGCTGACTTCCGCAAGCGGTCGGAGCACTCAGATGGCGGGCGCAAAAATCGGTTTGGCATTGGGTGGCGGCGCGGCGCGCGGCTGGGCACACATCGGTGTGATCCGCGCACTTGCGGCGGCCGGCATCAAGCCCGACATCATCGTGGGCACGTCCATTGGCGCAGTCGTTGGCGGCTGCCATCTCGCCGGGCAACTCGACGATCTGGAAGATTTTGCGCGCAGCCTGACGAAGCGGCGCGTGTTCGGGTATCTCGATTTCAATCTCGCCGGAACGGGGTTGATTTCGGGACAGAAGCTGTGCGAGCGGCTGGAGCGCCATCTGGGCGACCGGCGCATCGAGGATCTCGACCGGCGCTTCACGGCGGTTGCGACCGAGATCGGATCGGGACACGAAGTCTGGCTGTCGCGCGGGCGGTTGGCGGATGCGATCCGCGCTTCTTACGCGCTGCCGGGTATCTTCAAGCCGGTGAAAATCGACGGCCGCTGGCTCTTCGATGGCGCACTCGTCAATCCCATTCCGGTTTCGGTGTGCCGGGCGCTCGGCGCGCGCTACGTCATCGCCGTCAATCTCAACTATGATATTTCGAGCCGTTCGGCGGCGGCCAATGCCATCGTCAATCAAGTCGAGCACGAGGAAGCTCAGCCAGCCAGCGCTCCCGTCGAGAGCGAGAAATCGGGTGTGGGCGCACGCTGGCTTTTGACGCGGCAATTGTTCGGACGGGGCGACGATGCGCCGGGAATCTCAACCGTGATGGTGGACGCACTCAATATCGTGCAGGACCGGATCGCGCGGTCGCGGCTCGCAGGCGATCCGCCGGATTCACTGATCAGCCCGCGTCTGCATGGGATCGGATTGTTCGACTTTCATCGCGCGGAGGATGCCATCGCGCGCGGCGAGGCAGCTGCGCGGCGGGAGGCGGAGGATATTGCGCGCGAATTGAAGTTGCGCCGCGATGTGGACGACAGGCTGCACGCCCACGCGTCCTAACGGCAAAGGCCGGCGCGCGAGCGGCCGGCCTTTGGAATTTAGACACCAGGACTTCAGGCACTAAGCGACGGGTCACCGCCGGCTCACCGGCAAGCGCCATCGCATGCATCAAGCTGTTGTCAGCCCGTCGCGAGATAGCCGCGCATGGCAGAGACTTCCATTTCCACGGTCGCGACATGGTTTTTGACGACGTCGCCGATGGAGATGATACCGACCAGCGATCCATCTTCGACGACGGGTAAGTGGCGGAAGCGGCCCGTGGTCATGATTTCCATGGTCTCGTCGACGAGGCTGGTCTCGGAGCAGGTGATGACATCGCGCGTCATGAAGCGGGATGCCGGCATCTCAAGAGCGGATACGCCGCGCTCGGCGATGGCGCGGATGACGTCGCGCTCGGAAATGATGCCATCGACGGCGCCGTTATCACCGACCACCACAACCGCGCCGATTTTGCGAGCGGCAAGTTTGGTGGCAACTTCCTGCAACGTCGTGTCGGGCCGTGCGGTCGTAACGGAGCGGCCCTTCGCCTTCAATATGGTCGCAACATTCATTGTGTCTCTCCCGACTGGTGCCGTTTTCTGACTCAGACACTTCTCAGGCGGGCACGCTGGAGATCACACGTGACGGGGACTTGGATGTCCCTCAGTCCTGCCGATGCTCCGGCGCTGCCATCCTTTTGCTTCTGGCCAATGCGACGCTCTCATTCGATAGCAGTAATGTTGATCCAAGTTGTCGCATGATTCAAGCGTCAATCGCCGCGGAATTCGGGGACATCTTCATGACGCGGCGCAATATCAAATAGGCCGAATAACAATAATCCGGTGAGATATCCGCCGACGTGCGCTTCCCACGCGATTGCAGAATTTGCGTTGATGTCGCCAAAACCCACCATTGCAGCGAGATTCATGGCGATGAACGACGCCGTCACCAGCTGAAGGCGGCGGTCTTGCAGTGCAACAGAAAGGCCTTTGAGCGGAATACTACGTGGGTCTTGATTCAGGCGGCGCAAACCGCCGCGATTATCCATAGCGCTGAAAAAGTAGCGCATAACGCCGCCCATCAATCCGGCAATCGCGCCCGACGCACCGATCATCGGCGCCAGTAGCCCGGGATTGAGCGCAATAAATGCAGCGGCACCTGCCAGCCCGCAGACGATGAAAAACGCAAATAGCCGCACAGCGCCGATCCGCTTTTCCAGCGCGCCCGCGAACGCGAGCAGCCCTGCGCCATTGAAGGCCAGGTGCATGGCGTCGGCGTGGACGAACATGTGCGTGATGAACTGCGTATAGACGGCGGTGACGCCGCCGGGCAGTTCCGCCGCATAACCGCTAAGGCGGGCGGGTATCAACGCCATGAGAAGCACGAAGGCCGTGTCGGCGTCTTCGTCCAGCAGCATCCGGTAGGCCATGACGGCCAGCATGATGGCGAGCAGCGCCATCACCATCGGGGGTATGTTGAATATGGGCTCGCGTGCCTCGGGCGCGGGGGGAAACGCGGCACCCTCGTGGTCATCGCCGTGCGTGCCGCCGTCGACCGGTGCGTGCCGTTCGCCCTGTTCGTTGCTCAAATGACCCCTCCTCGTCGCCGAGGAGCGCCACCGGCAGGCTCAACGACAGGGGTTACGATGACGGGAGCGAGGCTTCGCGGCAACCCCCTTCAATCGGCTCCGCGGCGGCGGTTGGGCGCGGTTTACGACAGGGTGCGACCGACTGAGCCACTCCTAACGGTGGCATGGAAGCTGCGATGAAGCGCTGGAACCCGGCCGCCGCACCCCGGCCCGCACGCTTTACAAGCCCGTTCTGCACCGGACGTGGCCCGCTCGATGGTCAGAATGAAACACAAGACGACCCAAGCAATCTATTCGTACTGGAACGGGCTGCGAGGCTGCCGGATGGCGCCGCACCGGTTCGAGATCGAGCCGGCCAGCATCGGCGATGCACTGCCCGATACGTTCATTTTGGAACGCAAGGACGACGGGACGTTCCCGTTCCGATTGGCCGGCACGCGGCTGTGCGATCTCTTCAAGAGAGAATTCCGGGGACACAACTTTCTAAATGGCTGGTCGGGCGATGGCGGACCGACATTGCGCCAGCGGCTCAACACGGTCTCGGTGCAAGGCGGGGTTATCGTTCTCGTCGCCGACGGAGAAACGGCGTCGGGCCGGTCGGTTCTGACGGAAATCCTCATCCTGCCCTTGGTGCATGGGCCCGTATGCGCGGACCGGTTTCTGGGTGTTCTCAGCCTCCTCGAGGCTCCGGCATGGCTCGACTACGACCCGCTCGAGACCCTGCACTTGCGCAGCGAACATATCATCTGGCCGGACGGTCAGCCTCTCCTAGGGGCCGGCGCCGTCGATGACCGCCAGAGCCCCTTTCTGCCGCGCGTGCGGCACGCTCGCATCGTGCGTTCCAACCGCCGCCAATTCCGCGTCTTCCAGGGCGGATTAAGCGAGGCAGGCGACATTCAGGGTCCCAAGACTTAAATGGGGTCTTAGACCGCTCAAAGCCCGCAGGGCCTCCCAGACCATCGACGCGCTGCAAACTGTGTCCCAGTTTAAGGGGCGCTTTAGGCGTTCATTAAGGCCCTGCCCCTCATAGTCAACGCGAGACGGCCCGGATCCGAACACGCACGGCGTGTTTCATCGGCTTCTGGTCCAGTACACAACGCAGGTTGGCTATCGGGCTTTAGTGAATGTCGAATGCCCTTCACACGCTTAAGGAACTGGCGGTTCTGGGCGCCCATCCGGCGACGGATCAGCGGCGGCACCGGCGCGTCGCCTTGCCGTTGCTCGGGCGATTCATGCGCGCCAACCGGCACGAATATCCCTGCAAATTGAACGATATCTCCGTTGGCGGCGCGGCCATTAACTCGCCCGTCGAAGTGGAGGCGGGGGAACGGATCGTCGTCTATTTCGATCATCTTGGCGGGCTCGAAGGCCATGTCGTCCGCCTGTTCGAGGGCGGCTTTGCGATGCAGTTCAAGGCGACCGCGCACAAGCGTGAAAAGCTTGCCGCGCAATTGACCTGGCTCATCAATCGCGACGTTTTGAGCGGCGCAGACCAGCGCCGGCATGAGCGAATTCCGGTGGAAGAGCGAACCCAATCGGTTGTGCTCGACAGCGGTGAAACGCTGGCCTGCCAGGTCGTCGATGTCTCGATTTCCGGTGCCTCGCTCAACATGACCGAGCGGCCGCCGGTGGGAACCAAATTGATGCTGGGCCGGCTCAGGGGGCGTGTCGTGCGCCACCATGAGCAGGGGATCGGCGTCCAGTTCATCGACATCCAGGAACCTGAGGCGTTGCGCCGGCATTTTACGTGACGGCGTGAGCATAAGGCCCGGAGGGGCGAGACGGGGAATGGGACGCAAGACGACAAAGCGGAAAGTCTGGGCGGCAGATAGATAAAAGTTTGATCAAATGCCGGGCTTCACGTTCAGGGGACAACGAGAATTTTACGCTAGAGTAGCGCAGTCAGTACGGGGTTGTGTCATGAAGTGCGTTGCAGTCATCGCCGCTGGTGCCGCATTCGGCGCCGCTCTCGCCACCCAAGCCGTGGCCGAGCCCAAGCCCAGGCCCGCCATGTTCGAGCGCACCGCGTTCATGCGCGTGTTTGGGTCGTCGCAGCCGCCCTACGGTTTTGTACGGTTCTGCGAGCAAAATCCGCAGTATTGCGTTCAGCGCGGGACGGGTGGACGCTTCGAGGCGACCCCGGAGAGCCTGAGCGATCTCGACGAGGTCAACCGCATCGTAAACCGTTCGGTCGAGCCGGCAACGGATGCGGAGATCTATGGCATCAGTGAATACTGGACGCTGCCCGGTGAAAAAGGCGACTGCGAAGATTATGCGCTGCTGAAGCAGAAAATTTTGATCGGGCGCGGATGGCCGTCCAGCTCGCTGTTGCTCACGGTGGTGCGCGACGAGAAGGGCGAAGGCCATGCCGTGCTGACGGCGCGGACGAGCCAGGGCGATTTCGTGCTCGACAACAAGAGCGACGACGTGCGGCTGTGGGCGCGCTCGAGCTATCAGTTCGTGATGCGCCAGTCGTATCTGGATCCGAAGGTCTGGGTGTCGCTCGATCCGCAGGACGCAGGCGCACCTGCATCGCTTGCCGGTGTGCAGGACGGCCACTGAGACGGGCTAGCCGCCGTTTGAATTTTATCGGGCCGGGTGCTGTGTCAGCATCCGGCTCTTTGCATTTATGATTGAACGGCTAGGCCAGCGGCGTAGCGCTTCCAGTTGGCAACGTAGCGGCCGGCGCTGCCTTTGAGGCGCTCGCTCTCTTCGGGAGAGAGTTCGCGCACGACCTTGCCGGGCGAGCCAAGGATCATGGAGCGGGGGGGGAACTCCTTGCCTTCGGTGATGAGTGTGTTGGCGCCGACGAGGGATCCGGCACCAATTTTGGCGCCATTCAGCACGATGGAGCCGATGCCGATGAGGCTGCCGTCGCCAATGGTGCAGCCGTGCAGCATGACCATGTGGCCGATGGTGCAATCCTCGCCAATGGTGAGGGGGAAGCCGGGGTCGGTGTGGAGGACGCAGCCGTCTTGGACATTGGAGCGGGCGCCGACCTTGATCAGCTCATTGTCGCCGCGCAGGACGGCGCCGAACCAGACGCTGGCGTCATCGCACAGTTCAACTTTGCCCAATGCGACGGCGTTGGGCGCAACCCAGGCGCGACCGTCGCCGGGCGTGATGACGCGAGCTTCGCCCAGACGGTAGATCATCGGCGTTCCCCTGCCCTCTTCGCGCGCTCAGGCTTCTTCAAGGTCGACGTCGAGGATGGCCATCTGGAACTGATAGGAGACCTCGCCGTCTTCGTCTTCGCGGAAGAGGACGGCAACAAAGTCGTCGCCGATATAGACCTCGGCGCTATCGTCCTTCTTGGGACGCGGGCGAATGGTCAGGTTCTTGGTACCGAACGTCTTGCGCAGGAACGCTTCGACCTTCGCGATTTCTTCTTTCTTCACTGCACGTCTCCGATTGTCTCAAAGGATAGGCGGCAGGCTCACAGCATGCCGTAGTCGTCGGGCCCGAGGTTTTCGGGCGCCAGCATCTGATCCATGGTGCGGGCGGGTTCGGCGCAGCCGACACGGCCCACGACGCGGGCCGGCACGCCGGCCACCGTCATGTTGGGCGGCACATCTTGCAGAACGACGCTGCCGGCGGCGACGAGCGCGCAGTTGCCGACATGGATGTTGCCGAGGATTTTTGCGCCCGCTCCGATGAGCACGCCGGCGCCGATCTTGGGATGGCGGTCGCCCGTGGCCTTACCGCTGCCGCCCAGCGTGACGGCATGCAGGAACGAGCAGTTGTCGCCCACGACGGCTGTTTCTCCGACGACGAAGCCGGTGGCGTGGTCGAGCATGATGCCGCGTCCAAAGCGGGCAGCGGGATGGATGTCGGTCGTGAAGATCTTCGAGGACTGGCTCTGGAGATAGAGCGCGAAGTCCTTGCGGCCCTGGCGCCAGAGTTCGTGGGCAAAGCGATGCGTCACGAGCGCGTGGAAGCCTTTGAAAAAGAGCAGCGGCTCAAGATAGCGGTTGCAGGCGGGGTCGCGGTCGAGCACGGCTGCCAGATCGGCGCGGATCGATTGCGACAGGCTCGGCTGGCTATCGAGCACGTCCTGGAAGGTCTGCAGGATGAGACCCGCATCGACGTCGGAATGGTTGAGGCGCTGCGCCACGCGGTGCGCGATGGCATCTTCCAGGCGCGAATGGTTGACGACGGTGGCGAAGATGAAGCCCGTGAGAGCGGGTTCGGCGGCCATGGCCGCCTGGGCCTCGTTCAGGACCTGATCCCAGACGGGATCGCCGGACGCGCCAGAGGCCGCCGGCTTCGACTTCGGCTTCACGCCGCCGCGGGGCGGTGCGCCTTCGGCTTTATCTGGTCGGGACACGGACATGGGAAACTGCGTCCTTGCGGTTCGGGGCCTCCGGGCCGGCCGGAGGTGCGGCGCCCGGATGGGACCCCGGGCAGGCCGAACCGGGTATCTGCCGAGCGCGTGAGCGTCAATCTAAACCTCCGGCGGAGCGAAGGGAATTGAGAACGCGCCGGGGCGGCGGTTCATGTTGCAGGGCGTACTAGAAGCGCGTGCGGACTTCGCGACGAGTGGCGGCGTTTGCCGGGCCTGCGTTCTGGGCCATAGATGCCGGATCACCTCCGCTCGCGCTGACAAGGATATGCCATGGCCGATGAGAAGACCCCGGAACTACGGCTGGAGCGGGACGGCGGGCTTGCCGTGCTCGTTGTCGATAATCCGGCGCGGCTTAATGCGCTGACGTCGTCGATGTGGGCTGCGATCCCGCGCCTTATCGGCGAGGCGGAGGCCGACCGAAACGTGCGGGTGATCGTGCTGAAGGGCGCAGGCGGGAAGGCGTTCTCGGCCGGAGCCGATATTTCCGAATTCGACAGCGCGCGGACGGGCGATGCGGCGAAGGCTTACGATGCACTCAATCATGCGGCGTTCGAAGCGCTGCTGGGGGCAACCAAGCCGACGGTCGCGATGATCGAAGGCTTTTGCCTGGGCGGTGGGCTTGGCATCGCGGCGTGCTGCGATCTCAGACTTGCCAACGAGGCGGCGACGTTCGCGATCCCGGCCGCGAAATTGGGTTTGGGCTACCATCCCCGTTGGGTGCGCACGCTGCTGACACTGGCACCGGCGGCAGCGGTGAAAGAATTGCTGTTCACCGGACGGCGGTTCACGGCCAGCGAGGCACTGGCAATGGGCCTCATCAATCGCGTGTATCCTTCCGGGGTGCTCGAGGGCGAAATGCGCACGCTCGCCGAGACGATTGCCGGCAATGCGCCGTTGACGATCCGCGCGGCGAAGGCTGCCATCGACGAATTCACATTGAAGCCGGAGACGGCAGACATCGAGCGACTGGAAGCGCTCGTGAAGGCCTGCTTCGACAGTGCGGATTATGCGGAAGGGCGAAAGGCGTTTGCCGAGAAGCGCAAGCCGCAGTTCAAGGGGCAGTGACGTGAGGTTCTTTCGGGGCTTTAGCTTTCTAGTCATCGCATTGCTCGCCGGTTCGGCACAGGCGTCGGACCGTTCCCAATTGCGTGATCGCTGCTGGTCGCCCGCACTGTTGTCGGGAACGCTGGATGAGAAAAAAATCAGCAAAGGGATTCGCACGTTCGATGCGCCCCTGCCCGCGATGACGTTGGCGCCGTTTGCGCCCGTTCCAAAAGAGTGGCGCGGGGCTATCCGCCGGGTGAAGCTGCCGCCGGGCAAGAAGCTCGTCGCGCTCACGTTCGACATGTGCGAAACGCCGGGGCAAGTGACGGGATACGATGCGGCGCTGGTCGATTATCTGCGCGCGAATGGGATCAGGGCCACCTTCTTTTCCGGCGGCAAGTGGATGCGCTCGCATGCCGAGCGGATGCAACAGTTGATGGCCGACCCGCTCTTTGAGATGGCCAATCACGCCGAAGCGCACCGCAATCTCCGGCTTCTCACCGGCAATGCTCTGATCGAGGAAATCGAGGGCCCGCAGCGCTCTTATGAAGTGCAGCGCGCAGCGCTCGGTGCGCGGGCGTGCGTGAAAGGCGATGCCAGCTTTGCATCGATCCCGCCGCGCATGGGGCTGTTTCGCTTTCCGTTCGGGGCGTGCAACCAAGCCGCGCTCGATGCGGTGAATGACGCGGGATTGCTGGCCATTCAATGGGATTTGTCGACGGGGGATCCCGTGCCGGCGCAGTCGGCGCAGGCAATTGCCGACGCCATGCTGCGCGCCAAGCCCGGCGCCATCATCATCGGGCACAGCAACGGCCGCGGGTTCAACACCGCGGAGGCGCTGGCGATCGCCATTCCGCAGATGAAGGCGAAGGGATACGATTTCGTCACCGTCTCGGAGCTTCTCGCCCAAGGAACGCCAGAAATCTCCGCCACGTGCTACGACACGCGGCCGGGAGACACGGACAAGTACGACACGTTCTTCAAGCCGCGTCCGGCCCAAGTTGAGCATAAGCCTGCGGAGAAGACGGATGAGTCAATCGCCCCTGCCCGTTGAACGCTACGAGACCGACTTTTTCGGAGATGGGACGGGCGCGTTGACATTGCGTCCCCTGCCGCCGGGCGAGCCGCAAAAACTCGGGCCGCTCTTTGCAGCGATCGATCCATGGGCGCGGCTTGGCTATCCGGCGGATGCGCTGACGGCGTATTTCGGCACGCTGGAGAAGAGCGCGCCGCGTTACGCGATCATGGCTGGCAACGAGGTGGCCGGTGCGGCAGGCGTGCGGTTGAATTGGCTGCGCGGGCCCTACGTGCAGTTTCTCGGTATTCTGCCGCAATACCAGAAGCGCAAGCTCGGCCAGATGTTCCTTGGTTGGCTGGCGCAAGAAGCCAAGCGGCATGGCGAGAAGAACGTCTGGGTATTGGCGTCCACATTCAACGAGGATGCGCTGCGATTTTATGCGGCGAACGGGTTTGAGCGGACGGGCGAGATCGCCGACCTGGTGGCGCCGGGAACGGCGGAAGTGCTCCTCCGGCGGCGGCTTTAGCGCGCGCGGTTGGTTTCAGTCCCCTCATCACGAAAATTCGTTGCGGCACTGCGAAGGGGACGCTCGCCGCGCTGACGCGACGCGGCCGGGGGAGGTTGCCGACTTCGATTGCGTCTGAGTTGCGGGCTGCCAATGGCCTCGAATGGCAGTCTTTCGGCCGGTTCGGCGCGCGACGTCCGGCTGTCACCCACACGGGACGGCTTTGCGCTTCCGTTTTGATCCTACGCAGTTTCGCGGATGGGCCGATGCACCAGCACGGTGCAGTGCAAAAACGTTTTCAGTTGCGTGCCGGGGAATTGGATCATTAACTTCCCGAAAGACAGACCTCGCCGTCTGAAGAAGAAAAAGAAGCGGTGGTTTTGGAACAAGCGGATTGAACCGCACGTTCTGATCTAACGGCCAACGTCTAGGGAGGCACTATGGGCATCGCGACACAGCTCAATATCCTGGCGGCTTGCACGTCGTTTGCGTTCATCGCGGCCATCTGCTTGGGCTACGTCTGACGCGCGATCAACGCGCACAGCCGCAAGCATGACGACGCCCAAAGAAAAGCGCGGGAAGCCCTCTTCCCGCGCTTTTTATTTAATCAGCCGCTTTGAGTGCGATCAACGCTTGGCAAAGTATCCCAGAACGGCGCCGATGAGGACGGCCCAGCGATCGGGCACCTTGCTCCAGGGAATGTCGGGCACGAGTGGTGGCACGAACGTCCAGACTAGAGCGAAGATGAGCGCGAGAATGAGGGACGACGTCAGTACATGCGTCGAGGGTATGCTTACGTCTTTGACGATCTGGGATGCGACGACGCCGATCAAGAAGATGATGACGCAGACGACGACGGCGTAGACGAAAAGCGAGAGATCACCGCGGATTGGGATGTAGCCCATCGCGATGTTTCCAAGAAAGTAGCCGCCCGCAATCTGCATGAGCAGCAGCACCAATCGTCCCAGCATGTGGTTCCCCCGTGTTGCACGCGCGGACGGCGCCGAAGCCCCGAGTCATCCGCGTTCCCGGGAGGACGCTAGCACGGGGTTTGTGACGGGCAAACAATGGTGCCTGCCCGTCGCCTGAAGAAACCGCTTTTCGTCGCCGGAGAAGAGACGGCTACGCCACTTTCGCGCGGGCCGCCGTGGGATCGTAGTTGAGGACAGGGGCGAGCCAGCGCTCGCATTCTTCCACGGTCCACTTCTTGCGGGCGGCATAGTCCTCGACCTGGTCGCGTTCTACCTTGCCGACACCGAAGTAGTGGCTTTCGGGGTGGGCGAAGTAGAGGCCGGAGACGGACGCGCCCGGCCACATGGCGTAGCTCTCGGTGAGCTTGATGCCGGCGTTGCGCGGTACGTCCATCAGCGTCCAGAGCGTGGCCTTTTCGGTGTGATCGGGCTGGGCGGGATAGCCGGGGGCGGGGCGGATGCCGTGGTATTTTTCGAGGATCAATTCGTCGGGGGTGAATTTCTCCGACTTGGCGTAGCCCCACAGTTCCTTGCGGACGCGTTCGTGCATGCGTTCGGCAAAGGCTTCGGCGAAGCGGTCGGAGAGGGCTTTGACGAGGATGCGGCCGTAGTCGTCGGTTTCCTTGATGTATTTAGCGAGCGCTTCTTCCTCTCCGATGCCGGTGGTGACAGCGAAACCGCCGATGTAGTCCTTGAGGCCCGTGTCCTTGGGCGCAATGAAGTCCGCGAGCGCGGTGTGGGCGCGGTCACGGGCCGGATCGCGGGCGATTTGCTGGCGCAGCGTGTGGAGCGTTGCCATCTTCATGATGCGCGGTTCGCCGGAATAAACCTCTATGTCGTCGCCAACGCTGTTGGCCGGCCAGAAGCCGACGACGCCGTTGGCGGTGATCCACTTCTCCTTGACCATCCGCTGCAGCATCTCTTGCGCGTCGTCGAAGAGCTTTTTGGCTTCGGCGCCGACCTTGTTGTCGGAGAGGATCTGCGGATAGCGGCCGGCGAGTTCCCACGTCTGGAAGAAGGGCGTCCAGTCGATGTAGGGGACGAGTTCGGCCAGATCATAATTGGAATATGCGCGCGGGCCCATGAAGGAGGGCTTGGGCGGGTTGTAGAGTTTCCAGTCGATCTTGAACGGGTTTGAGCGCGCCGCCGTGAGCGGGATGCGGTTCTTCTTGGCCTCGTTGGCGAGGTGGGCTTCACGGACCTTTTTGTATTCGGCCTTGGTGTTGGCGACGAAGCCTTCCTTTTCGGTGTCGGAGAGCAGGTTGGAGACGACACCAACGGCGCGGCTGGCGTCGAGCACGTAGAGGGCTTGCCCGCGCGTGTAGTTGGGTGCGATTTTCACCGCGGTGTGGACGCGGCTCGTGGTGGCGCCGCCGATCAGGAGCGGGATGTTGAAACCCTGGCGTTCCATTTCGGCTGCGACGAAGCACATTTCATCGAGCGAGGGCGTGATGAGACCGGAGAGGCCGATGATGTCGACGTTCTCTTTCTTCGCTGTCTCAAGGATCTTTGCAGCCGGCACCATGACGCCAAGATCGATGACCTCGTAGTTATTGCACTGGAGGACGACGCCGACGATGTTCTTGCCGATGTCGTGCACGTCGCCTTTGACGGTGGCCATGAGGATCTTGCCGGCGGCGGGCTGGGATTCCAGGCCGGACAGCTTCTTTTCTTCTTCGAGATAGGGTTGCAGATAGGCGACGGCCTGCTTCATGACGCGCGCGGATTTGACGACCTGCGGCAGGAACATTTTGCCGGCGCCGAAGAGATCGCCGACGACGTTCATGCCGGCCATCAGCGGGCCTTCGATGACGTGCAGCGGCTTGTCCGCCTGCTGGCGGGCTTCTTCGGTATCGAGTTCAATGAAGTCGGTGATGCCGTGGACGAGGGAGTGCGTGAGGCGATCTTCGACGGGGGCGTCGCGCCACTTCAAGTCCTTCTCGACCTTCTTGGCGCCATCTCCCTTGTAGCGGGGGGCGGCTTCGAGCAGGCGATCCGTGGCGTCGTCGCGGCGGTTGAGCACCACGTCTTCGCAGAGTTCGCGCAGTTCGGCTGGGATGTCGTCATAGACGGCGAGCTGGCCGGCGTTGACGATGCCCATGTCCATGCCCGCCTGGATGGCGTGGTAGAGGAACACGGAGTGCATGGCCTCGCGAACAGGTTCGTTGCCGCGGAAGGAGAACGAGAGGTTCGACACGCCGCCCGAGATATGGACGAGCGGCATCTTTTCTTTGATCTGGCGTGTGGCTTCGATGAAGGCGATGCCGTAGCCGTTGTGTTCCTCGATGCCGGTGGCGACCGCGAAGATGTTGGGATCGAAGATGATGTCTTCGGGCGGGAAGCCGACGGTTTCCGTGAGGAGCTTGTAGGCGCGCTCGCAGATGGCGACCTTGCGCTCGGTGGTGTCGGCTTGGCCTTGCTCGTCGAAGGCCATGACCACGACGGCTGCGCCATAACGCAGCACCTTGCGCGCCTGTTCGAGGAACGGGCCCTCGCCTTCCTTCATGGAGATCGAGTTGACGATTGCCTTGCCTTGCACGCACTTGAGGCCGGCTTCGATGACCGTCCATTTGGATGAATCGATCATGATCGGCACGCGCGAGATATCGGGCTCGGACGCGATCATGTTGAGGAATGTGGTCATGGCCTTCTCGGAATCGAGGAGGCCTTCGTCCATGTTCACGTCGATGATCTGGGCGCCGCTTTCGACCTGCTGGCGCGCGACGGAGAGCGCTGCCTGATAGTCGCCCGCCTCGATGAGCTTGCGGAATTTCGCCGAGCCCGTGACGTTCGTGCGCTCGCCGACGTTGATGAAAGATTGTGCTGCGGAGGTCATGTTCGTTTCTTTTCCTTAGCCGGCGACGAAGGGTTCGAGGCCGGAGAGGCGCATTTTGGGGGCGAGCTTGGTGACCTTGCGCGGGGGATAGCCCTTCACGTGCTCGGCGATGTGGGCGATGTGGTCGGGCGTGGAGCCGCAGCAACCGCCCATGATGTTGATGAGGCCGTCTTTTGCCCAGGGTTCGGTTTTGCAGGCCATGTCGTCGGGCGTCTCGTCGTATTCGCCCATGGCGTTGGGGAGGCCGGCGTTGGGATAGGCCGAGATGCGGCACTCGGCGACTTGGGCCAGTTCGGCGATGTAGGGGCGCATCAGTTCGGCACCCAGCGCGCAGTTGAGGCCGACGGAGAACGGCTTCAGATGGCGCATGGAGTAGTAGAAGGCTTCCGCCGTTTGGCCCGAGAGCGTGCGGCCCGAGCGGTCGGTGATGGTGCCCGACAGCATGATAGGAAGTTCGAGATCGAGTTCGTCGAACACGTCGAGGGTCGCAAAGCCGGCGGCCTTGGCGTTCAGCGTGTCGAAGATGGTTTCGATGAGGATGATGTCGGAGCCGCCTTTAATCAGGCCGCGAATTTGCTCCGTGTAGGCTTCGCGCAGTTCATCGAACGACGTATTGCGGAAGCCCGGGTCGTTCACCTGCGGGGAGATCGACGCGGTGCGGTTCGTCGGGCCGACGGCGCCGGCGACGAAGCGGGGCTTTTCCGGCGTCAGCTCGTTGTATTTATCGCAGGCGGCGCGGGCGAGCTTGGCAGCCTCGTAATTGATCTCGTAGGAGAGCGCTTCCATGCCGTAGTCGGCCATGGAGATCACTTGCGCGTTGAAGGTGTTGGTCTCGATGATGTCGGCGCCGGCGGCGAGATACTGCTCGTGGATGTCCTGGATGATCTTCGGCTGGGTGAGTACGAGGAGATCGTTGTTGCCCTTCACGTCACGCGGCCAGTCGGCGAAGCGCGGTCCGCGATAGTCGGCTTCCTCCAGCTTATGGCGCTGGATCATGGTGCCCATGGCGCCGTCGATGATGAGGATGCGCTCGGAGGCGGCCTTTTCGAGGGCTTTGTAACTGGGAAGGCGCTTCATTTGAGAACTCTTTTTGGAATGCGGAACGGATGCACGATCACGCGATCATGATGCGGCGGTCTTCGAGGGGGGCGGTGTGGAGCGGACGTAACCCCAACAAGTGGCAGATCGCGTAGACGAGGTCAGGGCGGTTCAGCGAATAGAAGTGGAAGGACTTGATGCCTTCGTCGACGAGCTGCATGACCTGCTCGGTGGCGACCGCGGAGGCGACCATCTTGGTCGTCTCGGGATCGTTATCGAGGCCTTCAAAGCGGCGGGCAAGCCAGGCTGGCACGGTGGCTCCGGCGCGGACGGCGAAGCCCGCGACCTGACGGAAATTATGGATCGGCACGATGCCGGGCGTGATCGGCACCCAGATGCCGGCGGCACGGGCGCGTTCGAGGAAACGCAGGTAATGCGCGTTATCAAAACCGAACTGGGTGATGATGCGGTCGGCACCGGCGTCGACCTTGGCCTTGAGGTTGTCCATGTCGGCCTGGAGCGTCTGGCTCTCGGGATGCTTCTCGGGATAGCCGGCCACGGAGATCTCAAAGTTGGCGATCTTCTTGAGGCCGGCGACGAGTTCGGCGGCGTTCACGTAACCGCCGGGATGGGGCTCGTACTTCTGACCGGCACCGGAGGCGGGATCGCCGCGCAGGGCCACGATGTGGCGGACGCCCGCATTCCAATAGGCTTGCGCGACGGCGTTGACTTCCTCGCGGGTGGCGTCAACGCAAGTCAGATGTGCGGCGGGACGAAGTGCCGTTTCCTTCACGATGCGTTCGACGGTGGCGTGCGTGCGCTCGCGCGTGGTGCCGCCCGCTCCATAGGTGACGGAGACGAATTCAGGGGCGAGCGGGGCTAAGCGATTGATCGCCGTCCACAGCTGCTCTTCCATCTTTTCCGTCTTGGGCGGAAAGAATTCGAACGAGACGGCGATTTCACCGGCGCCCAATAGGCGGCTTTTGCGTTCCTTGCCCTCGACCATCAGCGGGCCTCCTCGATGTGACGGGATGCGGTGCCCGCCTTTTTGGTTGCGTTCGAAATTGTGGCCATGGGCCGCTCGGCGACCCAAAGCGAAACCGTGAGTGCTGGCTGGTCCGAACCGCCTTCGCGGCTCAGGAGTTCGGTGCGCTTCAGATCGAGACCGGCGGCGGCGGTCCATTGCGCGACCTGATCGGCAGCGAGGCCGAGACGCTTATGGGCGTGCTCCTCGCGCAGGAATTCCAGATCATGCGGGGCGAAGTCGACAATCAGCAGCTTACCACCCGGCGCTAAGATACGCGCGGCTTCGGATATGGCCGCACCCGGTTCGGCTAGGAAGTGCAGCACCTGATGCATCACGACGGCGTCAGCGACGCCATCCTGCAGGGTGAGATCGTACAAGTCGCCATGGCGCACCTCGGTGTTGCGGTGGCCGGCGGCGGAGAGCTTGCTTTCGGCGTAGGCCAGCATCGACTGATTGAGGTCGAAGCCAATCCCTCGCTCGTAGCGGCCGGAGAAGAGATCGAGGATGCGGCCGGTGCCAGTGCCGAGATCGACAAAGAGGCGGAACGGCCCGTTGCCAAGCGAGGTAAGCATCGCTTGTTCGACGGCGCCTTCGGGGACGTAAAGGCTGCGGATACGGTCCCAGTCGGCGGCGTGCGTTTTGAAGTAGGCCTGGGCGGATTGCTCTCGATCTCGCTTTAAAGTTTCGAGGCGGTCGCGGTCGCGGCGGGCCTGGGCGTCACTGCCTTCGACGGCGGCGATGAGGCGGCGGGCGAGGTGGCCGCCGGCGGTGCGGTCGGAGACGTGGAAATAGACCCAGCTGCCATCGCGGAAGCGCTCTATAAGGCCGGCTTCGGTGAGCAGCTTCAGGTGCCGGGACAGGCGGGGCTGGCTCTGGCCGAGGATCTGGGTGAGGTCCTTGACGGAGAGTTCGCTGCGCGAAAGCAGGAGGAGGATGCGCAGGCGCGTCGGCTCGGCAGCGGCCTTGAGGGCTGCGACGAGGTCGGACATGGGGAGCGCTTCGGTCACCTAAATCTCCGGGGCGGCGTTCCGGAGAGACATAAAGATATGTTTATGTCCGTCAAGGGCAAAGTTGGCTGGCGGAGGCTTGTCCCACGGGGAACAGCATTCGGACACACCTTAACCCAGCATCAAGATTACCAAAGCTAATGTTGCGGGTGCTTCCCAGCCGCCCTGATTTCCGGAGCTTTTCCATGCGCCTTGCTGCGATCGACCGCATGACGCCTTCGATGCCTGATTTTGCCAATTTGTACGTCACCATCGAACAGCTGCCCGCCCGCCGGACGACCGGCATTCTGCTCGGCACACTCATGCTGTTCGCCGCCGCCCTGCTGTCACCATTCTATATGATTGCGACCACGGCGCTGGCCGATCAAGCGCTGCGGGACGCGGTTTCAACGCGGCCGATCGCATCGCTACAAATTCTCACTGGGCTCGCCTTTTGGCTCGTTCTGCTAGGTTTTCCGATCTATCGCCTGCTCAACACGTTGACCCGCGGCCGCACCATTGAGATTGCTGATGGGCGCGTCACTGTCGTGGACCAGGCCTTCGGCCACGCAACATCCTGGTCGGCCCCCATGACTGAGTTTCTCGGTATCGCGCCATATCTCAGAGCCTCGTTGTCGGGCGTGCGGCATGAACTGGTGCTCGTGCATCCAGATCGTTCGCGCTCACTGCTGATCGCCATGGCGCCGCGGCTGATGCAGTCTGAACTGGATCAGGTTGCCAGTGCTCTCGGCCTGCCGGAATTGGCACCGCAAATGCTCCGTGAACGGCCGCTTGCGGCGGCTTGAAACAGGGCGGCCGGGCTACGTGCCGCTTGGCATCTGTGCGAGCATTTGACGGGATCGCTTCAGAGTGGTGTAGCTTCTATGAGCGAGCCTACAAGGCCACCGGCGTGCCGCATTCGGGCGTCATGGTTTTGTCGATGCCAACGCCCTCGCGGGTCAGACATGAGTACTTCTGAGATGCACATTTCGTTTCGTCAGCCGGCTGGATTGCGCACACTATTCACCTGCGCTGCGCTTGTCCTGACGGCGTTGCCGGCCTGGGCCGAGACACCGGCTGCTTACATGCAGAGGGTTGCCAATGAACTGGTCTCCGCGTCGCGATCCAGTTCGGCCACCGCGTTCCAGACCGCGTTGCGCAGCCATGCGGATCTGCCGGCGATCGGGCTCACCGCGCTTGGCTCTTATGCCAACCGGCTCTCGAAGGCGGACCGGCCGGCCTACTACACCGGCATGGTGAATTGGATCGCGCGTTACGCGGCCAAGGAGTCGCCGAAGTATCCGGTCGCCAAGGCAGTCGTTGTCGGGCAGTCGGCGGGTACGGGCGGCATCACGTATGTCGATACGGCCGTGACGCTGCGGAATGGCTCGGCTTATGATGTGCGCTGGACGATCGTCCGTCGCGGCAGCACCTACAAAGTGCGGGAAGCTGAAATCCTGATGTTCCAGATGACCACGGTGCTCGGCAACCTGTTCCAGGACTACATCAGCAAGAACCAGGACAATCCCCGCGCGCTTGTGGCGGCGCTCAATCAGTGACGCCGCAGTGATTGACGGTACAAAAAAGGCCGCCCAGGTGGGGCGGCCTTTTTCGTTTTCCGGGTGATGTAGAAATCAGATGCGGAAGATGGCGCCAGAAACGGAACGGGCGCGGGTACGGACGGCCCCACCATCGTTGCCCGACTTGACGATCCACTTGCCGTTCTCTGCGCGGCCGACAATCATGCCGACGTGGTGACGCCAGACGACGACGGCGCCGACTTGCGGGCCCGACGGCGAACCATACTTGCGCCAGTTCCAAGCCAGATTGTATTCCGGACCGCCGCCCTTCTGCGTGCGCATCCACCAGCCGCACCACCGGCCGGGACGCGGACCAACGCCGGACGAGCGCGGTGCGCGTTCGACGCTTTGAACGTAACGCTGCTGACGGGCTTTCTTGCGCGCCGAGCTGCGTGAAGGCTGACCTGCTTCGGTCTGCTGCCAGCCTTGCGACTGGGTTGGTTCATAGGGACGTGCTTCGGCCGTCGAGATGACGGCCATGCCGGCGAGAACCGCGAGTGCGGCTGAGAAAATCTTGCTCATGGATCAGGTCCTGTTTTTCCAGTTGTTCTGATGGGCCTTTCGCGCCGCAGCAATGCGGCAGAAGAAAGATGAGCAGAACCCAGGAAGTCACAGACGCCGCAGGGCAATTCGACGCCTGCGGCGGGATGGACCACACGCACACGTTTGGGCGTTGCCGAGCCTAAGCCGACAACGCATTGAAATCATACAGAGTTGAATAATGTTGCGGGGTGTTACCGCTCGAAGCGCTTAAACTTAATGCGGTGGGGTTCGACGGCGGCGTCGCCGAGGCGGCGCTTTTTATCTTCTTCGTAGGCTTCGAAGTTGCCTTCGAACCATTCGACGTGGCTGTCGCCTTCGAAGGCCAAGATGTGGGTGGCCAGACGGTCAAGGAAGAAGCGGTCATGTGAGATGACCACGGCGCAGCCGGGGAAGTCTTCGAGTGCGGATTCGAGTGCGCCCAGCGTTTCGGTGTCGAGGTCGTTGGTGGGCTCGTCGAGTAGGAGCAGGTTGCCGCCCTCTTTGAGCATCTTGGCGAGATGCACGCGGTTGCGTTCGCCGCCTGACAGAAGACCGACCTTCTTTTGCTGATCGGGGCCCTTGAAGTTGAACCAGCCGCAGTACGCGCGGCTCGGCATTTCTTTCTTGTCGCCGTACTTCATGATGTCGAGGCCGCCGGAAATTTCTTCCCAGACGGTTTTGTTATCGTCCAAGTGATCGCGGCTCTGGTCAACATAGGCCAGTTTGACTGTTGGGCCGAGCTTGATCGAGCCCTTGTCGGGCTGTTCCTTGCCGGTGAGCATCTTGAAGAGCGTGGTCTTACCTGCGCCGTTGGGGCCGATGACGCCGACGATGCCGCCGGGCGGCAGCTTGAAGGTGAGATTGTCGATGAGGAGGCGATCACCGAAGGCTTTCGACAGACCTTCGACCTCGACTACCATTTCGCCGAGGCGCGGGCCTTCGGCAATCGAGAACGCGGCTTTGCCGGCTTCTTCGCGACCCGACTGCTCGACGAGCTTATTGAAGTTGGTGATGCGTGCTTTCGACTTGGCCTGACGGGCTTTCGGCGAGGAGCGGATCCACTCCAACTCGCGCGAGATCGCTTTCTGGCGGCCTTCCTCGGCTGCCTTTTCGCTGGCTTCGCGCTTGGCCTTCTGTTCAAGCCAGCTGGAATAGTTGCCCTTGTAGGGGACGCCCTGGCCGCGATCGAGTTCAAGCGTCCAGTCGGTGAGGTTGTCGAGGAAGTAGCGGTCGTGCGTCACGAGGATGACGCAGCCGGTGTAGTCTTTCAGGAAGCGCTCCAGCCAGGCGACGGATTCGGCGTCGAGGTGGTTGGTCGGTTCGTCGAGGAGGAGAATGTCGGGTTTCGACAAGAGAAGACGGGTCAGCGCGACGCGGCGCTTTTCGCCGCCCGAAAGCTTCGTCACGTCGGCATCGCCCGGCGGGCAGCGCAGCGCATCGAGGGCCTGTTCGACCTGCGTGTCGAGGTCCCAGAGATTGAGCGCATCGATCTGGTCTTGCAGAACCGTCATTTCGTCGGCGGTCTCGTCTGAGTAGTTGGCGGCGATCTCGTTGTAGCGGTCGAGGATCGCTTTCTTTTCCGCGACGCCCTCCATCGCGTTGCCGAGCACGTCCTTCGTTGGATCGAGTTCGGGTTCCTGCGGGAGGTATCCGACCTTGACACCGTCGGCGGCGCGCGCTTCGCCGACGAAGTCGTCCGTCGTGCCAGCCATGATCTTCAGCAGTGTCGACTTGCCCGCGCCGTTGAGGCCGACGACGCCGATCTTGGCACCGGGCAGGAAGGAGAGCGAGATATCCTTCAAGACCTGCTTGCCGCCCGGGTAGGACTTGGACAGCTTGTGCATGTGGTATACGTACTGGTGGGCCGCGGCCATCGGGGTCGCCTCGTCAAATCAGGGGTTCAGGGATGTTGGTGCGCGTTCTAGCCGATTGGGAGGCAGCGCACAACGCCAGCCGGATCCAGGCCCGGCGTTAGCGCTTTTCCTCGCCGGGGCGCGTGGAGGACGCGGCGATCAACCGGAAAAACGCCTCCACGAAGGCTTGGTCCGGAAACTCCTCGATGCGCACGATCTGCCGGTCGCGGATGGTGATGTTGGCCGTATAGCTACCAGACAGGATCTGCCCGCTCGCCTTGTGTAGGCACGAGTAGTGGACGCGGAGACTGACGACGTCGCCCGACTGCCTAAAGAGCGAGCGGTTGAACCGCAAATAGCTGAAGGTCGCGTTGAATTGATCGAGAACCGCCCGAAATGCGTCCCGGCCCCGGTGTTCGCCGCCCATCGGAATGAGGGCCGGATCGAGGTGAAGGACATAGACAATGTCGTCGTGGACGTGCGCGAAGAAGGCCTCCATGTCACGCTCCGTCCACGCGGCGTAGAGGTTTTGGACGAGGGCCAACGCGTGGCTATCGGTGACAGTCATTGCAATACGGCTGCTCAAAATTGGAAGATCTAATGGGTGACGCAGACCATATGCGGAGCGCGCGGTCAAGGGTTCAGCCACACGCTGCTCAGACGTTCGAAATGCCCGTAAAGAAGTAGCGGCCGAGGCCGATGGTGAAGATGAAGGCGCCCCAAAGGGTGTGCTCGACGAAGACCGCCCAAAAGGAGCGGGTTTCGTGATAGCGGGCGGCAAAGAGGCAGCCGCCGAGAATGGTCGCGACGACGGCGAAGGGCTGGCCGATGACGATGTGGGCGAAGCCGAAGAGGGCGCCGTTCGCGGCGATCGCGAGTCCCGCGCGGGGGCCAAAGAGGGGCCCGTAACGGTGGAAGAAAAACGTGCGGTAGACGATTTCCTGCGTGGCGACCGAGACGACCGGATAGGCCAGCATGACGGTGAGCCAGAGATCCGGGCGGTTGCGCGGGAATTCGAACAGCCAGCCTGGGTGGGCCTCCTTCAGCCAGGCCCAGACGCCCAGCGCGCCAACGGTAAAAACGACGAGGATCGAAAGCAGGGTTCGCCAGGGAATGCTGCGGGCGAGTTCGGCTTTGAGGGAGAATGTGCGGTCGGCGAGCAGAATCGTCAGCACGATGCCGAGGATAGGCAGAAGGGCGACGAAGAGGGGAATGCGCGCCTGATGGACGGCGGCATGCATGGCGAGGGGGGCTGCGATGAAGAGCAGCGCTAGCTCCGTTACCAGCCACGCAACACGCGCACCTGTGAGCGGCCGGCGGATCAACGTTCCGCCGGCGGCAACGGATATGGGGTCTGACCCCTGGTTAGGGGGCTGCCCCCGGACCATGGCTAGAGGTTGTCGGTGTTGAAGGTATCGCAGGTCTGCATCTTGCCGGACTGGTAGCCGGTGGTGAACCAGCGCATGCGTTGTTCGGCCGAACCGTGGGTAAAGGCGTCGGGAACGACGTAGCCTTGGGTCTTCTTCTGGATCATGTCGTCGCCGATGGCGTTGGCGGCGCGCAGGCCTTCTTCAATGTCGCCGGGTTCGAGGCGGTTGTTGAGCTGGTGGTTCAGGTTCGCCCAAACGCCGGCGAGGCAGTCGGCCTGGAGTTCCATGCGGACCTGGATCTGGTTGGCGCTGCGCTCATCCATGCGCTGTTTCATGGCCTGCACCTTGCCGGCGATGCCGAGCAGCGTTTGCACGTGGTGGCCGACTTCATGGGCGACGACGTAGGCTTGCGCAAAGTCGCCCGGCGCGTTGAAGCGGCGCTTCAGCTCGTCATAGAAAGCCAGATCGATGTAGATCTTCTGATCCAGCGGACAATAGAAGGGGCCCATCTGCGTCTGGCCGACGCCGCAGGCAGTTCGCGTGCCGCCCTGGAAGATGACCAGTTGGGGTTCTTTGTAGTCCTCGCCGAAGGTCTTGAAAACGCGATTCCAAACCGTTTCGGTATCGGCGAGCACGCGGCCGATGAAGACCTTCATCTCATCGTTGGATGCGGTGGTTTTGCCGCCTTCGCCGGGCAGGCCGGGGATGTTGGGGCCGCTCTGGCGTTCGGTGGTTTGCTGGCGGGGCATTTCAATTTGCGGGAATTGGCCGCCGCCACCGCCAGTCAGAACATCGAGCGGATTGATGCCAAACAGCAGCATGATCGCGCCGATGATCAGGAGCGAGGTCAGGCTCATGCCGCCGCGACCGCCGATTGGAATTTGGATGCCGCCCGGCCCGCCAAAGCCGCCGCCGCCCTGGCCGCGGCGGTCTTCGACGTTGCGGCTCTCCTGGTCATTTTCGTCGTAGCGCATCGCTGCCTCTATGGTGTGGCGTCAGGTGTGGGGTGGAGTCTGGGGCGTTCCCGTTACCCATACTTTGGCCCGGGCCGGGAGTAAACGCGATCCCGTGTTTCTGGCGTTTCGCTGTGGGGGCAGAAACTGCCACTGCGCACTGCATCGCTGCGGGCAGTCTGGGCGCACTTTCAGCGCTTTGGCCAGCGGACATGCTTGTGGATAGCGCGTGGGACTGGAATTGCTGCCGTTGTTGCGCCATGGGCGCGTGGCATATCCCATGCTTTAATGATTGCGAGGCGCCGACACTGGTGGAGTTTCCAACATGTTCCTGAAGCCCTTTGCCCCCTTTCGTGTGCGCCCGGTGCGCGAAACGATCGTCCGGCGGTCACCCTTGCAGCCGGCCGATATTCTCGATGCGCTGGACGCGATGCCGCCGCAGGCGGTGAAGGCCGTTCGGCGGCCGGTCAAGGCGAGCCCGGTGCTGGGTGCTGCCCGGAGATTGGACCGGGAGGCGGAGTGAGGGGCGCCCGGCCGTAATCCCCGGGGGCAACTCGGCGCCGTTAACCTTTTGTCAACCATCGCGGGCCGAAGCTTTCGCCGACCATTTCCGGTGATTTGCCCCGCGAGGCGCCCTGTGGACGATTTGGAACCCACACGAAAGATGACGTCGTCGCTGCATGAGGTGGCGAACGACACCGGGCGCGTGGCGTTTTGCGGGCCGTATGTGATTTCGGCCGTGACGGGCTATCCGGTGAGCAAAGTGGAGCGGGCGATTAACGCCTACCGGGAGTTACCGCCGGACCTGAAGCATTCTGTGAAGGGCACCTACGCCGACGAGGTCGAGGCAGCGCTGGCCATGTACGGCTATGCGATGACGTTGAAAGAAAGCTTCATGCATTTGGAGCGCAAGAAGCGCCCGAGCGTGTGGACGTGGATGCAGAAGCCGCGCAATGCTTGGTCGCACTACATTCTAGCGATCCACAAGGGCAAAGAAGGACACTGGATCCTGATCAAGGGCGTAAAGATGTGTGACACGTTCACAGAAGGTCAGTGGACATTTGTCTGCGACGGGCCGCACCGTGGGTGCAGGATCATGGAAATCTTCGAAGTGCGGCGCGCGATCGACGCTTAAGCACTGCACCTGATCTTGTATTATTGAGTGGGCCTATCCCGGGGCTGCTGCTATTCTGTTGAAAGACGTTCAGCCTTTGGAGAGTTTGTCTATGAAACGCCCTGCCGCTATTCTCGCAGCCGGACTCGTCGCTTTTGCGGGGTCCATTGTCGCGATTGACAATCCTGCTGACGCAGGCCGGAAGGGCCGCAATATCGCTGTGGGGGTTGCCCTCGGCGTCGCGGCCGCCGCCATCATCGCCAATTCGAACCGCGCGTATGCCAGCGGCCGGGGCTACCGCCGCAGCGGTTGGCGGTCGCGGTGCAATCGCTGGCTGCGCGAATGCGACCGCGGCAACGATTACTCGTGCGAGAAGTTCGAGACGCGCGGCTGCACGGAATAAGCCAATCGCGATCGGGTTGAATTGGAAGGGCCGGTGGCGAATGCTGCCGGCTTTTTTGTTTGTGGCTATTGGGTCTGACACCGGGTCTCGACATCAGCGGATAACCGGGGACGGGTGTGCCCGGGCGCCTGACCCCAATGCAAACAAAAAGAAAGGCCGCCCGGTGAGGGGCGGCCTTCCGATTTCGTTAAATCGTGGCGATCAGCTTAGAAGTTGATCAGGCCGCCGACGCCGACGTACTGGAAGTCTTCGGCTGAGACGCCAACCGTTGCGCCACCTATGCCACCACCAGCATCCACGCCAGTCGCGTCAAAGCTCATGTGACGATACTTGACCCACACCGACATGGCTGCAGCGTCGACTTCCTGCACGATACCGCCGCCCCAGACTTCAAGCTCCGACGATCCACCGTTGCCGGCAACGCCGTAGGCGCCAGTCGTGCCAAGGAACTGCAAGTCGATAGCGCCGTCCTGACCGTTCAGGTATTCGCCGTAGAACACCGTGTGGCCAAGTGCAGACAAGCGAGAACGCAGACCAATCTTTCCGTACCACGTCTGAGCATCGTATGCACCGGCACCGTTAGCTGCGTCGACGTCAAGATCGCCGTAGTTCACGAGTCCGAAAAGTCCGGTCGGGACGTGCATGACAAAGAGGCCGGCCTGGAAATAGTCCATATCCGGGTTGCCGCCAAGCGATGCCAAGGTGCCCTGGTTATAGCGGTTGTCGGTGACTTCGTTGTACGCGGCTGCGGCAGCAACTTTGAAACCGGCCCACTCACCTGCGTAACGTCCTGCGACATCCCACATGTCATCCTCGCCCCACGAGGCGCTGATCGAGAAGCCACCGAAAGTCGGCGAGTCATACCGGACTACGTTCTGCGTGAGACCATTGCAGTCTCCCCAGGCGCCGCCCATACCGAAGCAGCCTTGCGTGCCACCCCAAATCATCGTGCCGGCACCAAGGCCGCGAACCGCGAATGCGTTGGTATCGTACGCGACCCAGTTGGCGGGGACGAGCGAGCCCGAGCCGTCGACGAGGATTGCGGTGTTGTCGGAAGCCTGCGACTGCTTGCCGACGCTGACCTTACCGAGCTGATCAGATTTGATGAACCAGTAGGACTGCAGCGTCTGGACACTATTCGCCACTCCGGTCAGCGCGCCGGGGCCATCAGGACCATTGCCAAGCACGCCAGCTGTGCCCTGGTCCGTGGTCAGGCCATCAGAACCAATGGCTTCGAGCTGCAGAACGTAGCCAGCCGACCAGCCGGGCGAGATCTGAGCCGAGCCCGTGAACTTCACGTGGCTTCCCAGCGTCGAGCCGAGGTCGTGGACGTAGGTGTTGGATTCGACGCCGTCATCCCAGAAGGTGACCTGCTGGCCGACCCAGCCGGAGACCGTGAGGGAGACCTTGCGGTTGCCCTTGCGGGCGGTGGTGGCCTCGAGCTCAGCAATGCGCTCCTCGAGGTCAGCGCAGCAGTTCCCCCCAAGGTCTGCCGCGGACGCGCTGGAAACGGACATGCCGCTTGCGAGCAAGCCGGCCGCCACCAGTGCGTAGAGGTTATGTTTCTTCATGTACCCTTCTCCCGTCTACTAACTTCAAGAACGGGCGAGTGACGCAACTGCTGCTAGACTAGACGCAACCGACGCCAAACGCTCTATTTCGACCAGCGGTCAAAGCCTCGCTCCGAATCACCGCTCAGGGCAGGATACTAAGCAGATCGATCCGCCCATTAAAACGTCAAACTGGCTTCAAGCTGTGGATTCCGGTGGGGCTGTGGCGCGATAGCCACGAATTGAACAGGCGGTGCCAAGCTATTGCTTTTAAATGCATAATTGGATTCTTTGACACTCCAGAGACCACCGTTCAACGCCGAATTTGGCTTTGCGCCACAGTCAGCACATCGCCGCGGCCGGCGACTACTCACCCCCATCATCGATGGGCCTTTTGCCGCTATGCCATGGTGGTTAGTGACACCTCATCAGGGGAAATAATCTCTTAATTGGCCGCCCGCCGTGCGCAAATTTATTAGTTTGGAGTCCCAGGTCGCGTCTTGTTCCCCCACGTCAATTGCATTAGGTTTTGTGCAGTGCACCATCATGTGGAACCATTGTCACTGTGCGCCGTTGTGGAAAAAAGGTCTCACCTGGTTTTGGCAATGTCGCCACAATTACCGGCTAGGTCATCCATGTTCACGTCCAGCATCTGCGCCGGGGGGCCAGTCGCCGATACGTACCGCTCCATCCAGAAAAGACCCTGTTATTCCACGCAAATGTTCTGTTTGCCGGACGAACGTGGTCAGGACGATCGAGACTGCACCGTTCCATCATTGCGACACCTTGCATGACCAAGACACCAACAGGACAGACTCGGCGGGCCTTGCTCTTGAGTGGCGGAGCCATCGCCGCCCTTTTCGCAGTTGCACGCTTGGCCGGCGAGCCCTTGACGGTCGCCGCTCAGGAGGCGGTGCCGGGGGTGGAGCCGTTCGCGGCCAAGGATGTCTTGAAGTTGGCGGAGGATCTGGCCGCGAAGGATTTCGCGCGTCCGGCTGTCGAGGTGGCCGAACCTTTCAACGCGCTCAAGGCTGAGCAGTATCGCGATATTCGGTTCCGCAACGAACAGGCACTGTGGCAGTCGGAACGGCTGGGCGTCGAAGTCCACATGCTGCCGCGCGGGTGGATCTACGAGACGCCGGTCGATGTGCGCGTGGTGGAAGACGGGCAGGCGCGACGGCTCGTTGCCGATAGCCGGATGTTTACGTTCGGACCGTCGATCCTGGCTGCGCCCGAAGCAGCACCTTACGCATTCTCCGGGTTTCGGCTTGTCGGACCGCTAAGCCGCGCAGATCGCGTCGATGAATTCGCCGTGTTTCAGGGTGCGAGCTACTTCCGCGCGATTGGGCTTGGGCAGGCGTACGGGCTCTCGGCGCGCGGTCTTGCCGTCAACACCGCGCAGCCGGCCGGTGAAGAGTTCCCGATCTTTCGCGCATTCTGGATCGAGAAGCCGCGCAATGCGGGATCCGAAATCATCGTGCACGCACTGCTCGACAGTCCGTCGGTGGCGGGTGCTTACCGTTTTACGATTGCGCAGGGCGAGACAACTTCGATGTCCGTCGATGCGGTGCTCTATCCGCGCCGCGCTTTGAAGCACGTTGGACTGGCGCCGCTGACCAGCATGTTTCTGCGCGGGCGTGCGCAGCGCCGCGTCAACGGCGATCTGAGGCCGGCTGTGCACAACAGCGAGGGTCTCGCCATTCTGAATGGCCGCGGTGAACGGATCTGGCGTCCGTTGACGAACCCGCGCACGCTGCAGACGAGTGCATTTATCGATAAGGCGCCGCGCGGGTTTGGTCTCGTGCAGCGCGACCGTGCGTTCGGCACGTTTGAGGATCTCACCCAGCATTTCGAGCGGCGGCCGAGCCTTTGGGTGGAACCGCGCGGGAATTGGGGCGATGGGTTTGTCGAACTCATCGAAATTCCCTCCGAAGAGGAGATCCACGACAACATCGTGGCGTATTGGACGCCGTCGGTTCCATTGGAACCCGGCAAGCCGTTTCCGGTTTCCTATAGGTTGCATTGGGGTGCCGACGAACCGTTGCCGGTGCCGGGGGCGCGCATCGTGCGGACGACGGCGGGACCGTTGCGCAAAGAGAATTGGGCCCGGTTTGCGATTGATTTCGCAGGGCCTGCGATCAGTGAGACCGCCGAATTGCCGGCGATCGATTTGACGGCGAGCGCGGGCACGGTGCATGGCGCGCGCGTCGAGGCTCATCCGGGAATTAACGGCGTGCGTGTATCATTCGACTTCGAGACGGGCGGGGCGGACATGAGTGAAATGCGGCTGGTCTTAAAACGTGGCGACCAGGCGATCTCCGAAACTTGGCTTTACCGTTGGACTGCCTGATGCCTGATCCTCACCACTCCGACGATATCGCCATCGCTGCCGGCCCGTTCTCGGGGCCCGTTTCTGCGCCCGTTATCGTTGCGTCCGTCACACAGCCTGTCGCGGCGGCCCCGGTACGCAAGGATGCGAGTGACCCCGCGCTTTTGCCGGACGAAGCGGTGCTTCACATGCCGACGCAGGATTTTTCCAAGCCGGCCGCCCGGTCGATTGACGGGGAACGGCGCGGATCTTGGGTTCCGCGCGCGGCCGTGGTCGTGGGTGCGCTGTCGCTGACGTTTGCGTTCGCATACGAGTTGTACGGCGTGCTCTCGTTTGTCACGATGACTCCGATCCAGTTCGTGTTTCTCGTTTTGTCGACGATCACGTTCGGGTGGATCGCGTTTGGGTCGCTGAGCGCGGCCATGGGCTTTCTTCCTCTCTTTGCCGGCGACACGACCGATACGCTCGACGTGCCGGCAGCAAGTGAACCGCTGAAGACGAAAACCGCGCTTCTGTTCCCCGTTTATCATGAGGAGCCGCACCGGATCGCCGGGACGATCGCTGCCATGGCGGAGGATCTCATCGGGCTCGGCAAGGCCCAGCAGTTTGACGTGTTCGTGCTGTCGGATACGCGGGGCGCGGACGAGGGCGAGGCGGAAGAGGCTTGCTATCGCGCGTTAGCCGAGAGGCTGGGTGGGATCTTCGGCGTCTATTACCGGCGGCGGATCGAGAACACAGCGCGCAAGGCCGGCAATATCGAGGATTGGGTCGAGCGTTTTGGCGGCGCCTACGACCATTTCATCATTCTGGACGGCGACAGCGTCATGTCGGGCGAGGCGTGCGTGCGTCTTGCGTTGGCCATGGAGCGGGATCCGCGCGCAGGTCTCATTCAATCGATCCCGCGGCTCACCGGCGGCACGACGCTTTTGCAGCGGCTGCAGCAGTATGCTTGCAACGTGTACGGGCCGGCGGTCGCGAGCGGGCTGGCGGCGTGGCACCGCGATCAGGGCAACTATTGGGGCCACAACGCAATCATCCGCACTGCGGCGTTTGCGGGAGCGGCGGGGCTGCCCATACTGACCGGCCGCAAGCCGTTCGGCGGGCCGATCCTCAGTCATGATTTCGTCGAGGCAGCGCTTTTGCAGCGCGCCGGCTGGGGCGTGCATATGGTGCCCAGCGTTGAGGGTTCTTATGAAGGCATGCCGCCGGGGCTCGTCGATCTCGTGGTGCGCGACCGGCGGTGGGCGCAGGGCAACCTGCAGCATTTGGCGCTGATCCCACGGCGGGGTTTGAGCGCGATGGGACGCGTGCATCTGTCGATGGGTGCGTTCGCCTATCTGGTGTCGGCGATCTGGGCGCTGTCGCTGGCCACCGGCATCGTGCTGGCCCTGCAGAGCCAGCAGCTGATCCCAAGCTACTTCCAGGATAGCAAGACGCTGTTTCCGATCTGGCCGATGATCGATCCGGGTGCAGCCATGCGGCTGTTCCTTGGCACGATGGCGGTCGTTTTGCTGCCCAAGGTGTTGGGGCTCGCCTTGGAATTGAAACGGGCAGCAGATGCGGGCGAAATTTTTGGGACCCCGCGCGCGTTGGCGGCGGTGACGGTTGAAACATTCTTCTCGATGCTTCTCGCGCCGATCCTGATGGTCACGCAGTCCTCGGCGGTGGTGCAAATCCTGTCGGGCGTTGACAGCGGCTGGAAGGCACAGCGGCGCGATGATGGCAGCGTGCCATTCCAGTTTGCGATGCGGTTTCATGCCTGGCACATGGCGGCGGGCGTGGCGATCGCGGGCATCTGCTGGCTGGTGTCGCCGGGCTTGCTTCTGTGGATGCTGCCGGTGGTGGCGGGGCTCATTCTCGCGGGGCCGCTCAACTGGTTGACGGGTCAGAAGGCGGGCCCGGCACTGTCGGCGCTGCTCAGCACGTGGGATGACCGCGATCAGCCCGCGATCCTTGTGCGGGCGCACGAGTTGTCGGAAGAGTGGCGGGCGCGGTTTGCGGCGGAGAAGGCGCGAAAGCTGCCGGCGAACGATACGGGCGCGGTCACGGTGCCACGCGCCGCGTAGCTCACTAGACCGGGCGGCCCGGCGCGGTGGAGTCTTCGGCGGCTTTGATGCGGCGGAAGATTTCCGGGATCAGATCGCGCACGCGTATTTCGGGCGCATCGAGGAACGGCAATGGCCGGGTCACCGTCAAGGCTGCCACGCCGATGCGTGCGGTCAGTGCGCCATTGAATGCACCCTCACCCAGGCGGCGGCTGAGGCGGCGCAGCAGGTCCTGGCCTAAGAATTGGCCGAGAAGATCGTCGGTCATGGCGACGCCGCCAGTGGCGACGATGTGGCCGAGGACGGAGCGCGCGAGGCGCAGTGTCCCGGTCAAACCGGGCCTGCCACCGTAGATGGCGGCAAGCGTGCGCAGCATGCGCATATTTTCCACTGCGACGAACAGCATGGCGATCCAGGCCATGGGCGAGATGGCTGTGACGGTCGCGACGCGCTTGGCTGATTTCAGGATCTGGCGGCGGGCCTGCGCATCTAGCGGCGCCATAACTTCGCGGTCGGCGAGCCGCAAAAGGTCGCCCGGGTCGCGGCCATCGCTGGCGTGTTCGGCGAGGCGGGCGAGGCCCCAGCGGCAATCTGGACGGTGGCGCAGCACGCGCTGGAGGGCAGTAACAGCGCTTTGCTCGGCCTTCACATCCTTGCGGGCAAGCGCGCTGGCGACGGCTTCGTTGAGGCTGTGGAGGCGTTGCAGGCGGAAAAGACCGATGATCTCGCGCAACACGATGACGACGGCTGCAATCCCTGCCGTAACGCCCAGCGCCATGGCGGTCCATCCGACCCAATCGTCGCGCGCGAAGGCTGCGGTGACGAAGCGGCTGAAGGCGAGGCCGGCCGAGAGCGCAGCCAATCCGGCGAGGGTGGAGAACAGGATCGCGCCCCATCGGATGCCGGATCGCCATTCCTCAGGTGTGGGGCGGACACGGATCTCGCCGGGGACCGCTCGGTCTTTGGCGTCGGCGCGTGCGGTGGCGGCCGTTTCGATGGTGGCTTCGCTGAGGTCGAAGACCTCGGGGCCGCGGGGCGAAGGGTTTGGCGTGTCAGTGGTCATGGTTGAATCGAAGTGTTCATGGCAGCCAATCCCCAATGAGGTAATCAAGCGCGCGGTCGAGGCGGATGTGCGGTGTGGGTGCGGGTTCGTGCGCGCCAATGGGGGTGGCGAGGCGGGGCGGACGGAAGCGGACGAAGGTGGCGGCAGTGCCCGTCATTGTTTGTCCCGGGTGGGCGAGCGCGTCATTTGGGTCGGCGGGCAGATCGCCGGGGAAGATGACGGCCTCGCGCTTGCCGTCGAAGGATTTGCCGGCGACCACCTCGCCCGGCATGGGAATGCCGGCGATGCAGGGCAGCGTTTCCGTGCCGCGCCTGACTTCCGCTTCGCGGGTGGCGCGCAGGGCGGCCAGCGCCATGACGCGCACGTCGCCGCCGGCCGACGTCACGCGGCTGGCGGCGCGTTCGGTGAGCGCCATCAGAATCGCTTCAAGGCGGTCGTGACTGGCGCGGCTGACGTGATCGGCTTTGGTGGCGGCAAAAAGCACGCGGTCGATGCGGCGGGTGTAGAGGTTAGACAGCCAGCTGTTGGTGCCGGGGCGGAAGGCTGCGAGCACGCCGGTGAGTGCTTCTTCGAGATCGGTGACGCTTTCGGGTCCGCGCGAGAGGGCGCCGAGCACGTCCACGAGCACCACCTGCCGGTCGAGTTTCAGGAAGTGATTGCGGAAGAAGGGCTTCACGACCTCGCGTTTGTAGCTTTCGAAGCGCTTTTCCAGGAGGCGATGGAGCGCCGTGTCTTCTGCTAGAAGCGGAAAAAAGGTCAGTAGCGGCGAACCGGCAAGGTCGCCCGGCATGAGGAACCGGCCGGGCGTCAACGCGCCAACGCCGTGTTCGGAGGCTTTGGCGGCGGCAAGGTAGGCGGTGAATTTGCGCGCGCCTTCGATGGCGGCCTGTTCGGCATCGGCTTGCGCGGCGGCGTTGCCGGCGAACGCGCGCCACTCGGCGGAGAGGCTCGCACGATGCCTGGCTTCGGCCTTGCGCAGCGCATCGGCGGACCAGGTTGTGTAGCTCTGGTCCAGGAGCGCCAGATCGATCAGCCATTCGCCGGGGTAGTCGACGATATCGATGTGGAGGCGGTCTAGGCCCAGCGTGCGGCGGACGATGTCGCGCGGGCGGAATGCCAGCGAGAGGCGCAGTTCGGAAATGCGACGCGTGCTGTCGGGCCATTCGGGCGGGTCGGCAGCAAGGCTTGCCAGATGGGCCTCATAGTCGAAGCGCGGAATGGCGTCGTCGGGCTGCGGCTCCAGGTTGCAGTCGCGCACGCGGCCTTCGGCCTCGGGCGTGAAAAACGGCAGGCGGCCGCCAATCATAAGGTTGCGCACGAGGGCGGTGATGAACACGGTCTTGCCGGCCCGCGACAGACCGGTGACGCCGAGGCGGACGGTGGGAGTGAGAGCTTCTTTGAGGCTCTGGCCGGCCGTGCGAAGCTGCGCGCGGCTCAGAATTTCGAATGTGGGGCGGCTCAAGGGAACGTCTCCGGGTTCCCCTACGTAGGCGCTCACGCGGCCTGCTGCAAGATTGCCGTGCTTGGCCCGACGGTCAGCCTTAGCTGATCACGACATGGTGGAAGACGACGAAAATGCCGGCGCCGATGACGATGAGGCCCATCAGCAGGATCGCGCCCGAACGAAGAAACTCGCCCATGACACTTCATCTCCCGGAACCTTGATTGGCTCCATGGGAATGACGTTAACCCCTCTGGGGTGAACAGAGACTGAAGCCCAAATTCATCTGGTGTTCATGGCGCGGGCTGAGGATCACACCTAGGGAGCGGCGGGCGGTGTGGCTTGCGGTGCGGGCTGTACTGGGGGCGTTTCGGTTTCTGCCTGTGAGGCTGATGTCGCGGGCTTCCAATCCTTGTTGAACATGGCAATCGTGCCGCGGCGGAAGGAGAGATGCTGGAAGGAGATGAAGGGCAGTTTCATCTCGAAGGAGAGGGGAGCCGGCGTGCGCGCGGGGAGAACATCGAGGATGGTCGCGCGCTGCGGTTCGGGTGTGACGAGTTTCAGCGTGAAGCGGTAATCGCCCTTGTCGTCGACGAGAAAGGGCAGCGGGTTTTCCATCGGGTAGAAGCGGATCGTCTCGGTGAAGGTGCCGTTGCCGGGAATGGAGATGGGCGCGAACGAGCGGTTGATGATCTCGTCAGTGCGCGGGTGTTCGCCAACAAAGGCGCTGTGGAAGCGGGCGGTCTTGCGATCGGCGCCATCGCGCAGATTTTCAGCGACCAGTTCCATGTTGAGGACGGTGCCCGATTTGGCGCCATCGTTGGTGATGGTGACGGGCACATTGAACACGTCGTTGTCGCCGTCGCGGGCGTAATGGATCATCGGCGGGACATAGATGGCGAGGTCGGCGCTCTTGAGCGAGGACTCGTAGAACGAGAACCCTGAGAAGATCAGCGCGATGGCGGAGAGCGCGGTGGCGAGGCGGCCGCCGTGGCTAACCTGCTCGACGGCGTGGCGGGTGCCGACGTCGTCGAGACCTGTATTGGGCATGCGCGTCATCTGAAATCCCCCCGGCCCTGCGATTGTGCGATCCGCACTAACCGTATCAGCTTTGCGGCAAAGCTTGGGCTGGGGACTGATTAACTATCCGGCGTCCAGAGAACCTGATCGATGTGTGTCGCGCCTGCCGCCAGCATCACGAGGCGATCGAAGCCCAGCGCACAGCCGGACGCGGGCGGCATGTGGGCAAGGGCTGCGAGGAAATCCTCATCGATGGGATAACGCTCGCCATAGATCTTTTCTTTGAGCGCCATCTGGGCTTCGAGGTTGGCACGCTGGAGGACGGGATCGGTCAGCTCGCCGAAGCCGTTGGCGAGTTCGACGCCGCAGCAGTAGAGCTCGAACCGTTCAGCGACGCTCGGGTCGTGCGGCGTGGGGCGGGCGAGGGCTGCTTCGACGGCGGGGTATTCGATCAGCAATTGCGGTTGGCCGAGGCCGAGCTTGGGTTCGATGCTGGCTGCCAGCACGCGCGCAAACAGATCGGACCAACTGTCATGGTCGCGCACCGTGATGCCTTGGGCGCGCACCTGTTCGGCGAGCGCGTCGCGGTCGGGCGTACCATCGGTGATGGTGCGCAGGAGATCAATGCCGGCGTGGCGTTGGAAGGCTTGCGCGACGGTGAGACGGTCGGCGGCGCCTTGGGGAACGGCGACGGCGCCGCGCCAGGAGATGAGGCGTTGGCCTGTCGTGGCGCAGGCGAGACGCAGGAGATCGGCGGCGTCGTCCATCACTTGCTCGTAGGGTGCGCCGGTTCGATACCATTCCAGCATCGTGAATTCGGTGGCGTGCAGGGGGCCGTGCTCGCGATTGCGGAAGCAGGGGGTGAAGGCGAAAATTTTCTCCTCGCCGGCCGCCAGCAGCTTTTTCATGGCAAATTCGGGGGAGGTGTGGAGGTAGCGGCAGCGGCGGGACAGGTCGGGGCCGACGATGACGGTTGAGAGTGCGTGCAGGTGGGCCTCGTTGCCCGGGGACGCCTGGAGGCAGGCCGGCTCGACCTCGGTGAAGCCCTGGGCGGTGAACCAATCCCGGATGGCGGCCTTGATCCGGCCGCGCGCTGTCAGGAACGGGCGGCGGTCCGCGTGCCGGTCTGGGCTCCACCAGGGGGAAATTCTGCTCATGTTTTCCGGGACTTCCGCGGCTAGATGCGGGGAACTACCACCGCACTTGGCCTTTTCATAGCGAATAGAGTATGAGAGGCGCTCTGATCCCCCGCCGCCCTGCCCCTTTCGAGGCTTTTGGCACAGACGCGCTCGCAGCGAGCGCGTTCGTCAGGGCGGCATTGATGGAGACCACTCGTGGGCAAGGTTATCGCAAGCTCGGTGCGCAAGGGCAACGTGCTCGATCTGGACGGCAGGCTCGCCGTCGTGATGCACGCCGAAAACATTCACCCCGGCAAGGGCACGCCGGTGACGCACCTCGAACTGCGCCGCATCGCGGACGGCGTGAAGGTCGTCGAGCGCTACCGGACGACCGATCAGGTCGAGCGCGCCTATCTCGACGAGCGGGAGTACAATTATCTCTACGAAGACGAGATGGGCTACAATTTCATGCAGCCGGAATCCTTCGACCAGATCACGGTCTCGAAGGATGTGCTCGGCGATCAGGCGCAGTGGCTGCAGGAAGGCATGACCTGCTCGGTCTCCCTCCACGAAGGTAACCCGATCTCGATCGAACTGCCGGCACGCGTGACGTTGGAAATCGTCGAAGCCGAGCCGGTTGTGAAGGGACAGACGGCGTCGTCGTCATACAAGACCGCCAAGCTCTCGAATGGTGCGAAGGTCATGGTGCCTTCGCACATCGGTGCCGGCACCCGGGTCGTCGTCATGACCGAAGACGGTTCGTACGTGGAACGCGCGAAGGATTGAGGCGTCTGACGGCGCTGTTGGAATGAGACGCCGGGGGCTATGGCCTCCGGCGTTTTTTATTTGTCAGGCGATGCGTTCGATTTCGGCTTCGGTGGCGCCCATGGGGACGGTGTCGCCTTCGGCTTTGCCGATGAGGGCGCGGGCGAGCGGGGAGACGTAAGAGATCGAGCCTTTGGCGGGGTCGGCTTCGTCTTCGCCGACGATGCGGTAGGCGACGCGGCGGCCGTCTGAGCGCAGCAGCGTCACGCGCGAGCCGAACTGGACGGTGCCTGTGTCGATGGGTGCTGACATCAATTCGGCGGAGGCCTGCCGCTGCGACCAGTAGCGCAGATCGCGGGCGACCTTTTGCAAGGCGGCGCGATCGGCCGAGGTCTGGGCTTCGGCGTAGGCGGAACTCAGGCGCTCGACTTCCGCTTCGATGGCGGCGAGGCCATCGGGAGTGACTAGGTTGCGGTGCTCGGAGACCGGCCGGTCGGGCAGGTCTTCAAGGCTTTCACCCGTGTCCTCTTTGACGAATGCTCGGCTCATGGGAGAAGTGTAGCCCACTGCGGCGCGGATAACAGCATGAGACAGCATCAAGAGACGATCACGGTGAAGACGCGCGGGCCGGGGCTGATCGAGATCACGGACGAAGTGGCGCGCGTGGTTGCGGCGGCGGGTATCGGAACGGGGCTGGTGACGGTGTTTTGCCAGCACACCTCGGCGTCGCTGCTCATTCAGGAGAATGCGGACCCGGACGTGCAGCGCGATCTCACCGCCTTCTTCCGGCGGCTCGTGCCGGAGGGCGATTCCCTTTTCATCCACACGACGGAGGGCCCGGACGACATGCCAGCGCACGTCAAGGCGGCGTTGACGCAGACGTCGCTGCCGATTCCCATTTCGGCCGGGCGGATGGCGCTCGGAACGTGGCAGGGGATCTACCTGTTCGAGCATCGCACGGCGCCGCATACGCGGCGGGTCGTTGTGCATGTGGTTGGGGATTGAGAATGAACCGAAGGAGCGTTCTATCGCTCATGGCAGGTGCTGCATTTTCCGGTTCGCATGCTGGGCAGGCCGCGGAGCGATCAGTGATCGTCATCGGGGCGGGTCTCGCCGGACTTGCGGCGGCACGCGACTTGGCCGCACAGGGCGTCAAGGTAACCGTCTTGGAGGCGCGGAACCGGATCGGCGGACGGATATGGACCTCGAACGACTGGCCGGGACTGCCGATGGATCTGGGTGCGAGTTGGATTCATGGGACGAAGGGCAATCCACTTACCAAACTTGCGGATGCGATCGGGGCCAAACGGCTGGCGACCAGCTATGACTCGTCCATGGCGCTGGATGCGACCGGCAAGGCCGTCGACCTCGCCCGTGCCTATGCCATGGCTGAGAACATGATCGCTGCCGCTCGGAAGAAGGTTGAGGCGCGGGACGCCGACCAATCGCTGGAAGCGGCACTCGTAGTCAGCTCGGCATGGCAGAAGGCGGGGGAGGACGACAGACGCCTGATCCGCCATGTGCTGAACGGCAGCGTTGAGGCCGAGTATGGTGGGGCTTCGTCAGAGGTCTCGGCTTGGTTTTTCGACGCCAGCAAAGACTTCGGCGGCGGCGATGTTTTCTTTCCCGGCGGGTTTGCGCAGATCGTTGCGCATCTGGCCAGGGGGCTCGCAATACGGACCTCCGCGCCGGTCGCAGCGATTGCACCGGAGGGCACGGGCGTGGCCGTCTCCCTGCGTGGCGGTGAAATTTTGAGGGCCGGTCATGCGCTGGTGACGGTCCCGCTGGGCGTCCTAAAAAAGGGAGACATCGCCTTTGGCCGGCCTCTTGCGACCTCGCGGCAAAGGGCGATTGAAACGATCGGCATGGGGCTTTTGAACAAGTGCTGGCTGCGTTTCGACCGCGTGGCGTGGCCCGCTGACGTCGATTGGATCGAATGGGTGGGGCCAAAGCCCGGATACTGGTCGCAATGGGTGAGCTTGGCCCGCGTGACTGGCGCACCCGTGCTGCTTGCCTTCCATGCCGCCGACGCCGCGCGGTCGTTGGAACCGCTCTCGGATGCGCACATGGCAAATGAAGCGCATCGCGCCTTGCAATCGATGTTCGGATCGGATTTTCCAGCGCCAAACGCCGTCCAAGTGACGCGGTGGGCGCAGGATCCGTTTACCCATGGGGCCTACTCGTTCAACGCCGTCGGCACGACTCCCGCGACCCGCAAGGCCCTCTCCGGCTTCGATTGGGATGGACGCCTCTCCTTTGCCGGAGAGGCCTGTGACGGGTCTTATTTTGGGACCGCACACGGCGCGTTGCTCTCGGGTCAGACTGCTGCACAAGCGGTGCTGGCGCTTTAACTCTCCAACGCTTTTGCGACCCGCCTGCGGCCCGGCTTGACGGCCTATCTCTTCTGTCGTATATTTCTGTCATGACAGAAATTACGGACAAGACAAGCGTTGCGAAACTTCCCGAACCCGTGGAGCGCTTCATCCTTCAATGGGGCGATCTGGGCGGGCAGTGGGGCGTTAACCGCTCGGTGAGCCAGATACAAGCGTTGCTCTATCTGTCCGAAAAGCCGCTGACTGCGGAGCAGATCGCCGAGCAACTCGGCATGGCGCGCTCCAACGTCTCGACCTCGCTGAAAGAGCTTCTCTCCTGGAATCTCATTCGCCGCGTCCCGATGCGCAACGACCGGCGCGATCATTACGAAGCGGAAGTCGATCTGTGGGAGATGGCCGCCAAGATCGCTGCTGGCCGCAAGGCGCGCGAGATTGATCCAGCAATGGCCATTCTCAGCGCTTGTGTCGCGGAGGCTAAGACCGACAAGGCCGTTAGCGCGACTGCGCGCAAGCGCCTCGGCGACATGCATGGCTTCATGCAGGACGTCGATCGCTGGTATTCGCAGATGCTCTCCATGCCGCGGGCCAAGCGCGACATCGTGCTCAAGCTGGGGTCAAAAATCCTATCCTACCTGCCCGGCTCCAAGAGTTGAGCCCAACTGTCTAATTGAGGAGGCGCTTCATGCGCCGCGTTCCTGTCAGGCCCATCTCAAATCACACGGCGCCGCCGCGAATTGAGGTGCTTGACCTTTGCGACCTGCGCTTTCGCGCGCTCCTGCCCGCAAGCGAGTGGGACAGACTGCCTGCCGCCATCCGCCGGCGCTTCTCAAAGAGGCTCGCAGGGGGGGACACCGCAGTTTATGCCGGTGTGATCGACACAATGAACTCTAGTCGCATTGGCCGCTTCGTCGCGCAGGTCTTCCGACTCATTGGTGCGCCGCTACCCCTTCATATTGACACCGGGGTGGCAAGCGTCGTCACCGTTACGGAAGACATGACCACGGGCGGGCAAGTCTGGACGCGGCTTTACGCCCACCGCAGCGGCTTCCCGCAGATCATACAATCGTCCAAGCGCTTCACGGGACCTACGGGCCTTGAGGAATACATCGGTTTCGGGATCGCCATGGCGCTGCGGCCCAAAGCCAGTGAGACTGCGCTCATCTTCGAAAGCGCCGGCTATTTCTTGCGCCTTGGCGGATGGCGCGTTCGACTGCCTGCCTTCGTCTCGCCCGGTCATGTCACGGTCACGCACGCGTATGTGACGGAGCACAGCTTCCGCTTCACCCTGAGCCTCGACCATCCGCTGCTTGGCGCAATGATTGAGCAATCTGGCGTGTTCCAGGAGGCTAAGGTGCAATGAACAGGGAGGCGATCTGGTTGTTCGACAGCGTCTGCCTGCTGTGCTCGGGGGCTGTGCGCTACACCTTGCAGCATGAAAAAGCGCCGACCATCCGCTTTGTCGCCATTCAATCCAGAGATGGACGTACGCGGGCTCGCCAGTATGGCATCGACCCGGATGAGCCGGACAGCTTCCTGTTCATCGAGGATGGACGGGCGCTGACGAAGTCGGACGGCGTGCTTGCCCTCGTTCAGCATCTCAACGGTCCAGCGAGGCTTGCCACAATCGGCCGCGTCGTTCCCCGCATCGTCCGCGATTGGCTTTACGATCGCATCGCTGGCAACCGTTACCGGCTCTTCGGCCGGTCAGAAACGTGCCTTCGTCCCGATGCCGCCACGCGCGGGAGGTTCGTGCTTCCCGAGGAGCTCGCGTAATGAAGACCATTCTTCTTGTTGGAGCGACCGGCGTCTTCGGCCAACGGCTCGCGCGGCATCTCGCCGGCTTTCAGGGCATCCGGCTGCTGCTGACCTCGCGCGATCCCTCCAAGGCGCAAGCTATGTGCCGCACGATCGAAGTCGACGGCGGTGCGGCACAGCTAGAGCCCCTGGCGTTCGAGAAGTCAGCCGGATTTGCCATTCTCAGCGCCCACAGGCCTTGGCTGGTGATCGATGCTTCGGGCCCCTTTCAGCAAACCGATCTCTCCTTTCCAAGGGCGGTTCTTGAGGGAGGGGCGCATTATCTCGATCTGGCCGATGCCCGGGATTATCTCCTCGGTTTTGCCGAACTCGACGGCGTGGCGAAAGCACGCAATCTTGTCGCGCTCGCGGGCGCGAGTTCGACGCCTGCTTTGTCCTCCGCAGCGATGGCGGAGATCACGCGCGGCTGGCGCCGGATCGACACGGTCGACATAGCGATCACGCCGGGCGGCAAGAGCGATGTTGGACCGGCCGTTCTGGAGGCGATCCTGAGCTATGCGGGAACGGCGGTTGAGACTTTTCGCAACGGGCAACTTGGGCATGTCATCGCTTGGTCAAGCTCCAGCCGCCGCGCCATCCCCGCGCTAGGCCACCGGCGCGTTGCGCCCGTGGAAACCGCGGATGCCAAGCTTCTGTCGGCGCATTTCGGCATCCGATCCCTGGTCCGTTTCCAGGCCGGGCTGGAATCGCCACTTGAGCAGTGGGGGCTCACTTTCCTGGCGCATCTTCGCCGCCTTGGACTGCTGCGCTCACTCGTGCCGTTGGCACCGCTGCTGCTCCGGGCGCGAGCGCTAACGAAGCCTTTCACGCAGGATCGTGGCGCGATGCTGGTCGAAGCGTCAGGCCTCGATGAGGCAGGCCGGCCGGTGGTGGCGCAGTGGTCGCTGCTGGCGGAGAACGGCCATGGCCCCCAGGTCCCGACGCTTCCCGCCGCCGCTGCGGTGCGCGCCCTGCTGGATGGCGGGTTGCCTGCCGGTGCACGACCCTGTGTCGGCGCGCTCTCGCTTGACACAATCGAACAAGAGATGAAGGCCTACGCCATCCGCACCCGCCAACAGCGGACCCCGCTGCCGGCGGACAGTGTCTTCTCCCGTTCGCTTGGCGACGCGTATCCATCGCTGCCATCGCCGCTCAAAGCATTCCACGACGCCGACGCCGCGCCGGTCTGGGAGGGCCGGGCGAGCGTCGAGGCCGGAACCAGCTTGCCGGCGCGCATCATTCAACGGCTCCTTGGCTTACCAAAAGCTGGCGCGGATGTGCCGGTCCGCGTGACTGTCGAGAAAACACGCGCGCGCCCCTCCGCCCCCATGATCGAGACCTGGTGCCGCGATTTCGACGGCCGCCAATTCCGGTCCGTTCTGGGAAGCACAGGGACTGGTGAGGTGACTGAGCGCTTCGGCCCTATCCGGATCCGGCTCGCCGCAGCGGCGCGGGACGGCGCGGTGACGCTGCCGGTCTCGGGCTGGTCGATCCTCGGCATTCCCATGCCGCTTTGGCTTGCGCCGCGCTCGAAAGCGTCGGAAGCCGTCGACCACGCCGGCCGTTTCCGCTTCGACGTCAGGCTCGCCTTGCCCGGCGGGGCGCTGCTGGCCCACTATCGTGGTTACCTCCAGCAGGCCCAGCGGGGGGATGACACTCCGGCAGGGACTGGCTGGTTCTCGCGGAACAGCGAACCGGAGTTCGTGCCTGCTGAAGCAGCGTGCGCCGATGTGAGCCGGTGATCAGCCCTCCAACACTTTGGCCACCGCGGCGGTGATGTCGGGGATGGTGTGACTGGTGAGGTCTTTGTCGAGGGTGGCGACGATTTTTTTCGAAAGCGCGCCGTTGGCGGCTTTGCGCATTTCACCCAGCGCGACGGGAGGTGCGACGATGACGAGATCGTCGAACGCGCCGGCTTCGGAGTCCTTGGCGAGGTCAGCGACAATTTGGTCGACGAAGCGGTCTTCGGCGCGGCGGTGGAGGTCGACCGATGCGATCGCCGAGCGGCTGTCGCTGAATGACTGGAAGGAGCGCGCCGGCCGGTCGCGGCCCTGTTCGCTCGTCTTGGGATTGTCCTGTTCGTAGACGCGCACGACCTTCAGCGCGGGTTCGAGCGCATTGCCGTCGTTGACGAGGACGAGGCCGCGCGCGCCGTCGGCGACGACGATCCACATGCCGGATTTGATTTTCATTTGTTTCTCCCTTGCGTGCTGTTCCAGAGAGTAAACGCCCCACGGGAGTGCCAGACTGTGACGTAAATCAACAAAAAAAGTGGGGCATCCGGAGCATCAGACGGATAGGGCGGCCGCGAGCCGCTAAAGTTCCGCGTTCACCGGCCGCAGCGGCGGGCCTTGTCAGCGGGGGCGAACCTGTTAATCAGGCCGCAGATTTCACGCTTATCAACCCCTGGAGGCCCCATGTCCGAGACCCCTGCCGAGAGCGCCGCCCGCGCCAAGACCGCCGCCCTGATCCGCGACTACTACGCAGCCTTCAACGCCGGTAAGACCGACGCGATGCTGGACTTCCTGACCGAGGATGTCATCCACGACGTGAACCAGGGCGAGCGCCGCGTGGGCAAGGAGAAGTTCCGGGCGTTCAACGCGCGCATGGATCACAACTATAAGGAAGAGCTGAAGGACATCGTCGTGATGGTGTCGAAGGACGGCACGCGCGCTTCTGCCGAGTTCAACGTGCACGGCGTGTACAAGAACACGGACGAGGGTCTGCCGCCGGCGACGGGTCAGAAGTATGTGCTGCCGGCCGGAACGTTCTTTGCCATTCGCGATGGCAAGATCGCGCGCGTGACGACGTATTACAATCTGACGGACTGGATCACGCAGGTCGTGGGCTAAGGTTGACCGGCGGGAGATGGAGATGGAGAAGAAGAAGCTCGACGTGCGGTCGCTGACGGGAGCGGACATCGTTCCGATCCTGCCGGACCTTGCGCGGCTTCGCATCACCGTCTTCCGCGATTGGCCGTACCTCTACGACGGCACGCTGGAGTATGAGGAGAAGTATCTGGCGACGTTTGCTGCGGCCAAGGGTGCCGTGGTGATTGCCGCGTATGATGGCGACCTCATGGTCGGCGCATCGACCGGGGCGCCGATGATCGAGCACGCGGATGAGTTCGGCGGGCCGTTTCGGGACGCGGGCTACGACATCGCCCGGATCTTCTACTGTGGGGAGAGCGTGCTGCTGACGAGCCATCGCGGCTATGGGCTGGGGCACGCCTTCTTCGACGGACGGGAGGCGCAGGCGCACCGGCTCGGCGGGTTTGCGCATTCGACGTTCTGCCGCGTGGTGAGGCCCGACGATCATCCCTTGAAGCCGAAGGATTACGCGCCGCTCGATCCGTTCTGGAGAAAGCGGGGCTATGCGCCCGTCGACATCTTTGCCACCTACGACTGGAAAGACATCGATCAGGCGGCCGAGACCACGCACCGTATGCAATTCTGGATGAAGGCGCTTTGACCTTGGCACGCCCTCCCCTCACCGTCGCCAGTGCCCAGTACCCCATCGGGCAACCCACGTCGCTCGATGCATGGGAAGATAAGATTGCGGACTGGGTGGCGAAGGGGTCTGCGACGGGGGCGCAGTTGCTCGTGTTTCCGGAGTATGCGGCGATCGAGCAGGCGGCGTGCTTCGGGCCGGAGGTCTATTCGGATCTGCAGAAGACCTTGCACACCGTAGCCGAACTGGCAGCCTCGCGCGTTCAGTTGCATATCGATCTAGCTGCCCGGCACAACGTGCATATTCTCGTCGGGTCCGGGCCGGTTTTGAAGTCGGACGGGCGGTTCGTGAACGCGGCGCAGCTCGTCACGCCGACCGGGCTCGTGGGCGAGCAAGAAAAAATCATCATGACTCCGTTCGAACGCGACTGGGGTATCTCGGGCGGTGCGCCGTTGCGCGTGTTTGAGACGGCGCTCGGGAAGATCGCCGTCTTGATTTGCTACGACAGCGAATTTCCGTTGCTGGCGCGTGCGCTGGCGGAAGCGGGCGCGGAGGTCGTGCTCGTGCCGTCGTGCACAGAGCGGGTGTCGGGGTTTCATCGCGTCCGCACGGGGTCGATGGCGCGCGCCTTGGAGAACACGATCGCGACCGTGCAGAGCCCGACGGTGGGCGATGCGCTGTGGTCGCCGGCGGTCGACAAGAATGAGGGTTCGGCGGGAATTTACGTGCCGTCTGAGCATGGCGTGTCGGACACGGGCGTACTGGCCGAGGGGCCGCTCAGTGTCGCGCAGTGGGTGACGGCGACGATCGATCTGGAACGGCTGCATCGAGTCCGTACGACGGGCGAGATGCGGAACTTCGCCGACTGGAGCACGCAGCCGGGCGCGGCGCCGCTGGGACAGCCGGTTGAGATCGTGTCGCTGGTTTGACGTTTTGCTACTCGAGTTCCCAGGTGACGGTCACGTTAGCCTCAAGCGATTGGGTGCCGCGTTCCACGGGGACTGAGTCCATGGCGGCGGCCACGCGGCCGGCTTTGAAGTACGGGCGCGGGTCGGTGCTGCCGCCTTCGTTGATGGCCATGACCTTGCCGACTTTGGCGCCGGCTGCGGCGGCGTAAAGTTCGGCCCGGCGGCGCGCATTGGCAATGGCGTCCTTTCGGGCGGCATCGCGCAACGTTTCCGCGGCGCTGACCTCGAAGGTGATGCCGTTCATCTGGTTGGCGCCCAGCGTCACAAGCTTGTCGAGCACCTCGCCGATCTTATCGAGATTGCGGACGTGGACTTCGACCTGATTGGAGGCCTGGTAGCCGTCGATGACGGGAGGCTTGCCGTCGGGGGGATTGGTGTAGCGCGGATTCAAGTTGAAGTTGGCGGTCTGGATGTCTTTGGGGTCGATGCCGTTCTCCTTGAGGCCGGCGATGAGCTTGGCCATGGCGGCGTTGTTGCCGGACAGCGCCTCGCGGGCGGTCGCGGCTTCCGCGACGACGCCGGTTTGGATACGTGCTGCGTCAGGGACGGCGGTTGCGGTTCCGGTTGCGAATACGGTGATTGTCCGGTCCATGCGTGCTTCCTCGGCTGCTATGGGCGTCGTAAAAAATGCAATGGCCGAGAGGACCAACAGAATGGTCGGGAAAGTGCGACGGAGACTGACCATGATTTGGGTCCTTTTGCGCAGAGTAGATGGCTTAGCGCCAGACATTATCTCCCTTTCTCCTCGTGGTAGAACCACTAGGGGAAGCCCTCAGCCATGTCATGTCTGCTCTGAGGTCGGAACAGACGCAACTCGGAAGCCCGGCAGACAATCGGGTAAGGGTTCAATCCGGCAGAACGAAGATGCCGTTTTGTGCCAAGTTGTCTGATGTCCGATATCCAGCCTTCGTCAGCGCGCCCAAAAGATCACTATCCCAGCTGTCAATATTGGCTTCAAGAATGACTGATCTCGGATAGAGGCTTCGAGGGACGGCGTTGAGATAAGGGATTAGAACCTGATCTTCAAAACCTTCGACGTCGATCTTGACGGCATCCACATGCTCGATTCCAGCCTCGGCTACGACGCTGTTGAGGGTCTTGACAGGCACCTTAAAAATTGTCTTTCCCCCACGCGCGTCGCGACTAAGCTGCAGCGAGGAGCCGCCCATGTTGCTCTCCTCAAGGGCAAATTCCATCTCCCCATCCATTCCAGCAATGGCAGCTTGAACGGTTTGAATATTTGAGAGCCCATTTACTGCCGCGTTGAACTGGAGCCGCCTTAAGACGATGGCATTGGGATCTATCGCAACAACGCGCGCACCGGCTCCGGCATTTAATGCGACGAAAATGCTGTAGGCTCCCACATTGCTGCCGATATCCAAGAACACGAACGTCGGGTGTAGTCGGGCCTTCAGAAAGCTGAGTTCTAATGGATCAAAGAACTGTGGAGTTACGATCAACCGCTTTTCGCAGGCATTGTTGCCGGCGTAGAGCCGCATCTTCTGGCCGATAACTTCAAGATCAAGCGGGTCCGAACGCAGCCGTCGCAACGCCGACCGAATGAACGATGCTGTCCGCTTTCCCGCCCAAGTTGGTGGTAGCCGCCGCCCGAGTGCTATCAAAACGGCCTGTACCGATGTCGGCTGGTAGGTTCCGAAGGGATGAGCGTCAAGGTCCGTCACGTGGTCTCCTCGCCCCATCACCATCATCAAAACCCTTGTCGCGTGATGTCCAGGGGGCGCACGTTTAACACATACCAGGGGGCAACAAACCGTTTTCAGACAAAACGTCTCGCAAAGCGGTGATGGCCCCCTCCCCGAAGGCTGATTGTCCCAGTTGCCACCCAGGATTGCCAGCCCAAAAACAATGATCGGCTGGTTCTGGTGTCTGAGTTGGCGTTATCACCGAGATATTTCAGTTTGCCTGTGAAACCCTGTTGGCTGCATGCTGACTTGGCTGCTAAACGGCGCCATTCGTAGGCGGCGTGGTCGGTCGCATGGCCTGCTCCTCATCTCGATACCAGGGATTAAGTTAGAACCCGGCCGCTCGTTTGGGCTGGCCGGAGCGGAGCGTAGGCGAGACCAAATGCTGGCGGCAAGATTCGTTTCTGGGGCCAGCGGACGATAACCGAGCGAGGAATGAGGCAGGACCGCATAATAATGGCGCCGCCAGCGCTCAACGAGCACCTGAGCCTCTTAGAGCGTCGAGAACTGCTCCCCCTCCAGTGGTTCGTCCCGGAGCTTTAGGTTGAAGCTCTCGCAATAGCCGTTCTCCCATGGTGATCCAGGCTACGGTCAGTGAGGCCTCGTCGTCACGGGTCTTAGGCTTTCGGCGCTGCGTTGCGCAGGGCTGACCGACAACCGAACACACCCGACGCTCCGAGACGGGAAGGTGCGAGCCGGGGGGTCGTCTTGGGGTCTACCGTCGAGGCGAGTATCTGAGTTACGTGCCGAGGGTTCCTTCCACTTCGCTTATGTCGAACGACCGATTCCAAGGTCGTTGGCAACTTGTGCAACCGTCTGCCCGCTCGTCGAGAGAAGCCTGACCGCCTCCCGACGAAACGCATGGTCTTTGCTCATCTGAACTCCCCTGATCTGTTCAAACGATCAGAAAAGCTCTCCACTTATTCCGGGGAAGTCCAATCAGCTCCATAGCGGCAGACGGGTGACCGAATGTGTGTGACCGGTGGTTCTATTGCGGCAATGGCAGCGCTGCACAATTTGCCCGCCCTACGACGCACGGTTCCACTCGCTGTTCAGCGCTTTGAAGCCTTGGCTTCAGCTTCTAGCAAGCGTTCTGCAATGAAGCGCTGGCGGGCTGCCTCAAAGTCACTGTCGATGTGAGCATTGCCTTGCCAAACGCTTTCCACAAGTGCTGCATTCTGCGCCCGCGCCATCGCTTCGCCGTTGAATTGGAAGTCCGTCAGAACTTGTTCTTGCGCGGGTGTGATTGCGCGGGTGAGCGACAAGATGTGAAAGAAAGCGGTGGAGCGGAGCTCATAGCCGTGGCGCGCTGCGATGTCCCGCATTGCCTGTTGACTGTAGAAGAAAACGTGTTGGCCGAGCTGCCATCTCGGCCAAGAACACGCGCGCTTCGTCAGCTTCTTCTTCGCCGCATAGTCAAGATATGCAAAGCTCAGCTGATCCCCGGTCTCGCCCATCAAAGCCCCCCTCGAATCAAGTATTCAATTGTGCCATGATCCGCTGATTGATCAGAGGTTCCCTAGGGGGCCTGCGTCTTTCTCTGATCAATTTGCGAGTGGCCTCGCAACTCAACATTTGTTTTTCGGAGTATGCAGTTTGGCTTTCAAACTTCTCCTGCAACGCTCGAACACGAAACCGTTCGTTCCCTACCCGTTCGAGGGACAGCGCATCGATTGCCCCGTCTGTGGAGGCAAGGGTCACAACATCATGAATTTAGATCGGGAGTGGAAGCCGCTCTCAACGGATCTATGCGAGAGCTGCGGACTTTTCTTCACCAACCCGATGCCGACGGATGATGAGTTGAAGGACTATTATCGTGCAACGTATCGGGCGGCCTACATGGGTGTCGTCGACACTGTTCCGGCTCAGCACGTCGCAAAGAAAAAGAAGGATGCCGCAAGGCGCGCGGCGATTGTCCGCAGTTTATTCAGGGATCCGACAGGACGCCGGACGCTCGATTTCGGGTGTGGTCTTGGAGAGCTGGTCTTGGCGATCGAAACATTGGGTTTCGATGCCTATGGGTTCGAGCCCGGCGAAGTCTGGTCACAGCATGCGCGTAGCGCCAAGATCAAACAGGGCGACTGGCAGTCTGCCAACTACGGCGTGAAATCTTTCGATTTCATCTCGATCATCCATGTTCTCGAGCATCTGCGGGCTCCTTTGGACTGCCTCGCCAAGATCGAGCAGCTGCTTAAGGACGATGGTCTCTTGTGGATTGAAGTCCCTGATATGCAGGCTTACGAGAGCAAGAATTACACCCGCTTTCATTTCGCTCATGTTCTCGGCTTCAGCCGAGATAACTTGCTCGCTGCGGCATGGACGGCGGGCTTTTATCCAGTTCGCACCGTGACAAAGGAGGAGATCGGGAAGATGCGCTCCCAAGTTTCGTTCGTCTTCCGCAAGCGAAAGGCTGACGACGTGCTGGATTTGAATTTGGCCGCCGTCGCTTCGCGTAATCGCAAAGATTACGGGCGAAAGTCCCTGGTGGCATCGGTGATCGGTGCCGCTTCAGGCTTTATGCAGCATTTCAGAAGTGCCACTCCCCGGTCTCGCTCATCAAAGCCCCCTCGAATCACGGATTCTAGCGTGCCATGATCCGCTGGTTGATCAGAAGTTCCCCAGCTAATTGACAGCAAAAGGGCTTCGTGTCGATCTCGGGCATCTTGAACCGGCCCGACTTCAGAGCGGCCGCCACGTGCTTGTCGAACGCGGGCTTGGTGGGGTCCGGGTCGAAGCGCATGGCGTTGAGGTTGAGCCCTGCTACTCCTGAATGGAACGCAAGCCGCGCACCGTTGAGCCTCGCGGATAGCTGCAAAGGGTCACGAATGGCGCTGATGACCGATTGGGTCATTCACGAGTAGCAAAGCTTAAGGCTAGTAATACGCAAGTCACAGATCAGTCACTGATCTGTCGTTCGAATTTGTTACGCCTCTTTCGTGATCCGCGGAAAGCGAGATTTGTGCTTGTCTTTCAAGCAGCGACGGGGGCTCGAATGGAGTTGTCGAACGTGCATCGCGCAGTCGATGCGGAGGATCGCAACGCATCGGTTGCTTTTCTCCACTATGGTGACATGACAAACATCGGCGATTTCCTCGCCTCCCCGCAACACTACTTTGATTTCGGAGCGCAGCGGACGGTGCTCATTGCCGGTGGCGGCGCCTCAAACAATTTTTTTGCTAAGCGCGCACTTCGACACAAGGCCAAGGTACGAATTGCTTGGGCCGTCGGACAAAGCTGGCCCTTCGAAAAAGTGCCCTCCAGCATCGACGTCACGCTTAAGCAGCTGCTGCGACGCGTCACCTATTGCCGCGCATCGACACGCGACCCTGCCATGGCATCTCTAAGGCTGCCGCTGGTACCATGTCCGTCCGCCTATCACCCGCTCTCAGAACTTCCGCCGGGAACACGGCGCGGCATTATCTTAAACGGAAATCCGCGCGTGTCGGGCTCACTAGCCGCCACGATGGCGTCTCAGCGGGGTCAAGGGTCCGAAAAGTACATATTTGCCACCAATGAACTAGGGGTTCAAGATTTCACCGATGCCTTTAGCCGGATGCAAATTGTGACCACGAATTCATATCACGCGGCCTACTGGGGACTGCTTTCGGGGCGCAAAGTTCATATCATCGGATACTCGACCAAATTCACGAGCCTTGCCAAGTTGTTTGGCTTCCCGGAAAGCGCGGTTGTGAAATGCTCCAGGGGAGATACAGAATCTCTGAATAACGCAATCGAATCTTGTTTACACCGCGCACCGCTTCAATTGCGATCTCCCGCTGAAACGCGCGCGCAGTTTCGTTCGCTCAATCTAGACTTTGCTGAACGCCTCAGCCAGGTCGGTGTAGCAGCACATTTGAAGCCCGCGTTTCGGCAGAAGCACGAATTGGCATTGTCAGCGTAGTATTGTCCACGGGGCGCCGGGGAACGTCGCGCGCTTCCGCGCAACCCCGGCAGGAGATGTCCTCACTGGATGCGCCTAAGTTCGTGTTTTAATTGTTGCTTTGGTGGGCCCGCCAGGACTCGAACCTGGAACCAGGCGGTTATGAGCCGCCAGCTCTAACCATTGAGCTACGAGCCCGGATGGGCTACCCCTTCTACATCATTTTGCGGCGATTTTCGCAAGACGTGCCTGGAGCCGGGATCAATGCAGCTTTTGAAGGTCGTATATACGGGCGTATGTGGCGCCACGTCCGATGAGATCGCGGTGGGTACCGTTCTCGACAATGCGGCCATTTTCCAGAACGAGGATCTGGTCGGCGCCGACGATGGTCGCGAGGCGATGGGCGATGACGATGGCGGTCCGCCCTTCGGACAGCTTATCGAGAGACTGGCGGAGCGCCAATTCGGTTTCGCTGTCGAGGGCCGAGGTCGGTTCGTCGAGTAGAAGGATCGGGGCATCTTTTAGGAATGCGCGGGCAATCGAAATGCGCTGGCGTTGACCGCCCGAGAGGCGGGACCCCATTTCACCCACGGGCGTGTCGTAGCCTTCGGGCAGGCCCGCGATGAAGTCGTGGATCTGTGCCGACCTCGCGGCGGCCACGATGTCTTCCATCGTCCGGTCCTGCGTGCCGGCGACGAGGTTCTCCTTGATCGTACCCTGGAACAGGAATGTGTCCTGGCTGACGAAGGCGATGTTGCGGCGCAGGCTTTCGAGCGTGACATCGGCAATGTTCTGGCCATCGATTTCGATGGTGCCCGCATTCGGCGACCAGAAGCGCTCGAGAAGCGCGAGGGTGGTCGATTTTCCGCTGCCCGATAGGCCGACGAGAGCCGTCGTCTTGCCGCCTGGAGCGGTGAAGGTGATGCCCGACAGGATGCCGATGTCGTCAAGGTAGCTGAAGGACACGTTCTTGAACGCGATCTCGCCGGAGCTAATGGCGAGCGGGGGCCGGTCACCATCGGCGCCCTCGGCTTCCGGGAGATCGATGATTTCGTGGATCATGCGCACTCCGGTTGCGCTTGCGATCAACTGTCCCTGGACGCGGGCGAGGCGGCGCCCGGGTTCGGCGGCCATCAGGAGTGCCGTGACGAAAGCGAAAAACGAGCCTGGGGGATTGTCTGCGGCGTTCAGGCGCCAGCCCGCGTAGAAAATGACTGCGGCCACGGCCGCGCCGGCAAATATTTCGATCAGCGGCGCGATGGTGGCCTGGATTGCTCCCATGCGATTGCTGTTGCGGCGCATGGCGTCGACCTCGCTTTGGAGCCGTTGATTGAAAATCGCCTCGAGCTGGTAGGACTTAACCGTTTGCACGCCCTGCACGGAATCGCGAACCGTGGTCAGGATCTCAGCGCCCTTTGTGAATCCGCGCCGCGCCAGGCCCTGAATGCGCTGCGTCAACAGTCTGAGTGAAAGGAAGGCCAGCGGGCCGACCGCGAAGACGATGAGCGACAACGTGAGGTCCTGAGCCAGCATGACGCAGAGCAGGGCGAGGAGGGTCATGACATCCCGGCCGAGGCTCAGCGCGATCTGGTTTAGCATCGTGCGCAACGCGGTCGCGTTCACCGTCATGCGGTTCAAGAGATCGCCGGACGGGTGCGTCTTGAAGAAGGCGATGTCTTGTTTCAGCAAGTGGCTGTAGAGTTTGACCTGGGTCTCGGCGACAATCTTGTTGCCGACACGGTTCAACATGACTTCGCCGGCATAGATCGTGATGCCGCGAAGCAGGAACAGACCTGCGATCGCGAGCGGGATCAGCATCATTGCAGTCTGATCGCGGGCGACGAAAATATCGTCGATGACATCCTTCATGATCCAGGCCGCCAGGGCCGTGCAGCCCCCGGAAATGGCGAGAAAGAGGCTCGCCAACACATATTTAGGCCAATAGCGCGAGCCGTCCTCGCGCAGGACCCGTTTCATGACCGGCCAGAGGTCGGTGGGTGGCTTCTGCTTCTTCATCGATGGCAAATCCCAGAGCGATTTCAATCGCCAAGCGGCGGGGCGAGTCGACACCCCGGGGAGCGGCCCGCATATCGACACAAGAGGGGCGCTAGGGCAAGTGTGCCTTGAATCGCAGCCTGGATTCGGTGGGCGATCAGACACCTCGCGGTAGCCTGAAATCTGGAGTAAAGGAAGCGTTCGCTCGCGTGCTGCCGGCAAGTGCACACGCCCAAGATTTGTCGCTGGAGGCCGATTGGCGCCTTCTCCGCGCTGGCTGTGATGCGCATGTCTCGAACCGCTCCTCTTCCTACCGATGATCACTTGGCGAACCGCCGGCCGCGGCTGGTCCCAAGACCTGCCGACCGATTGGAGGGCGGATGAGCATCCTGTTTCTCTCGGGTCCTTCCGGAGCGGGCAAGACAACGTTTCTTCAACTATTGCGACGTGGGGAGCTCGCCCCGCATCTGCAGTCGATGTTCGAGCCCGGCGCTGCGGACTGGCCGGTTCTTGACATGACCAACGAACTGCGTGACGCGATCAAGCGAGACGGGGCCGAGGCGGTCTGGTCGCGGATCGGAGCGCCGGATCGCCGGGTCATCCACTACGATATCGTCTCCGTGCCGCGCTCGGGGCAGGCCACCTACGCCGACGATCCGACGTTTGACTTTATCGGCGGTCTCGACGACGTGCAGTTCGTGTTCCTGCGGCCCGCGCCCGACCAGCTTCTGCAGCAATTCAGCACGCGGCTTGAAGCGCGGCAGGCTGAGAAGTTCATCCTATCGAGGGTCTGGACTCGTTTGTTGCGGCCGAAATTCGAGCAAAAGCTCTACGCAGATGCCGATGCAATTGGGGAGATTTGCGATAGGTGGGGCGACTTCGCCGGGCAGATCGCCGCCAAGCACGGCAACCGACCCGTCATCGAACTCCGCCCCGTTTCCGGCGGTGCGCGCAAACCTGACTTCGAAGTGGTGCGGGTTGGGTTGTCGGCGTCCGGGTGTGGTCATTCAAAGCGCTCCAGATAGGGATGAGAACGTTCATGCGTGACGTGCCGGATCTCGACCCATCAATCGTCCTTAAGGACAAGCTGGTCTGCGTGGCGCTGCCGCCTGCCGCTCTCGCGCCACCAGCGCTAGACGTGTTGCATGCGAGGGACCTTCTATACCTCGAGAAGGGCGGCCCGGCGCAGGCGCACCGTCTCGAGTCGCATGTCCGGCTCGGCTACCCGTCGCAGCAGAGCATTGTGGAGAACAACTGCAACGCCGTCCTACTGCACGGGTTGTCAGCTCTCGCTTTAATGAAGACGAAAGTTCTTGTGAGGTTCGAGACCATTCTTGTGCCGGCGGGGATACCATATGCTTTAGCGCGGCCCGCAATCTTCCGGCATGCGCGGCGGGGACGTCTGCGTGTGCGGGGACAGACGGAGCTTGCGTCCGGCAGATATTGGGTCATCGAGACGCTCGTTAAGTCCCTCGACAATCGGCGGCAGTACGGCCCAGCGGGAACACAGCCGCTCGATTTCCTTCAGCGGCTCGCCGGACTCGACTATGCTATCTTGCGATGGGTAGATAGCATCGAGGCCGGGACACACGAGGGCGACATCGACATCGTTGTTTCGGCTGCGGATGCGCCGAAGGTCGCCGAACTGTTCCGTGATCGCGTGGCAACGTGGCCGCTCGACATCTATTCGGAGGACGGAAGCGGCGGCTTCTTCTTTGCTCAGGCGCCGTACTTGAAGCCGTCCATGGCGCGGCAGTTGCTCCAGTCGGCGGTGACGCGGGCGTCGGGGTTGCGCGTGCCGTCTGATCAGTTCCGCTTCCTGTCGTTTGCGTACCATCTTCTGCTGCACATCAAGTCGCGGCGGGTTCCGCCGGGAACGAACATCCTCGGGCCCGGCACCTTCCGATCGCCGAAGTATTACGAAGAGCTTTTGCGCCTGGCGCGTGTTGCAGGCGCGGAGGAGCCGCGAACATTCGACGATCTGGAGCAGGCTTTGCGGCGTGCCGACTGCTGGCCGAGCTTCGACCTTCTCGGCTTCTATGCGGAGAAGAACCCATTCCTCAAGCACCGGTATTTCGGGCGAACTCAATACCGTCCGGGACTGATGACCGTGTTCGTGCGCGACTTCGGTGGCGGCTTGTCGCCGGTCCCCGCGATCCGCGATCACCTTCGGGAGAAATTTGAAATATGGGCCGAGGGGTCCGTGACAGAGGCCAATCGACAAAGAATAGAGAATGGCGTGCGTGGCGGGAACTGGTCCGACCCGACGGCACCAAACGGCACGGCGAAGCCTGTCTATTGGTTCGTGTGCATCGATCCTAAGCCCGCGCCTCCCAGCGCGCGGACGCGCCGCAAGCGTGCGCGTTTCGACAACGAAAACACCAATTTCAAACATACGATCCGTCTAGCGGTGGGGGCTCGGGGCGTCAAAGAGCAACGGATCGTGCACTCGAGCGACAATTCCACGGAAGCCCTGGAACATATCGGCTTCCTGGATATCACCGGTATGGAGGCGCTGGCTGCAAGATTTCGCGTTGATTGAGCCTCGACCAGAGCATGCCTTGCCGGCATAGGTCGTTGGCCCTGATGTTGCCCTTACTCTGCATGAAAGGTCGCTCAAATCAAACCGACAACAGCATCGGCAATGGCTGACACGATGGACGTCCTCCTGCTGACCGACGGCACGCCGGGCCATTTCCACTGCTCGGAGGGCGTTTGCAATGCGTTGGCTCGGATCCAAGCCGTCAACGCGATGTGGGTGGCGGTTGAGCGGTCTAAGCTAGTTCCGGCACGGGCTGTGAGCTGGATGGTCAACCGCTCAGTCTCCCCAGCAACCGTTCTGAAGTTGGTCTACGGCATCGATGCCGCATCGGTGCCGAAAGCCGATCTTATCGTATCCGCCGGTGGCGATACGATTGCAGCCAACATCGCTTTGGCGCGGCTCACGGGCACACCGAATATCTTTTTCGGGTCGCTGCGGCGCTTCATGGCTGCCGATTTTACGCTGGCGCTCAACTCGTACACGACGGACAACGCCGCGCCGAACCAGGTGCGCATCTTGAAACCCGCAGCCGGCGATCCGGCGTTGCTGCCCTCCGCCGTTCTCGACCACCGGCGGTTGCCTCGGGTCGCGGGGTTGCTTGTCGGAGGACCATCCGGCGATGGGCGGTTCGACGAGCGGGAGTGGACTCACCTGCTGACGTTTCTGGGCGAGACGCGGCTGCGTCTGGGCCTTGCGTGGATCGTTTCGAACTCGCGGCGCACGCCAGCGGGCGTCAGCGACCGTATCGCGGCCTTGGCGGCCAAGCCCGGCGGAACCATCCTTCGCTTCGTCGACGTGAGGACGGCGGGGTCGGGGACGCTCGGCGCGCTGTTCGCCGAGAGCGGAGCGATCGTGGTCACCTCCGATTCCAGCGCCATGGTTTCCGAAGCCATCTGGATGCGCAGACCAACGATCGTTTTGAAACCCAAGCAGATGGCTCTGCCCCCGAAGGAGTTGGAATACCGGCGCTGGCTGGAGGACCGCAATTTGTTCCGCGAGATTGACCTCGTCGACATCACGCCGGAGCGGTTCACGTCGGCGTTGCGTGAGGTCAATCCGCTTTTAGAAAATCCTCAGGCCGAATTGGCGCGCCTGCTAGCCGACCGATTGCCCGGCGTCTTCCCGAAAATCTCCAACGTGTCTTAGCCGGCGGTGGTGCAGACAAGCGGTCAGGCGTTCATGGCGCCATCGATACCGAAATAGCTTCGCCAGCATGAACGGAGCGGAGCTTGGCGACGTCGTCAAGAGCATGCGCCCAGATATTGCACGGCGCGGCGAGCCGCAACTCCCCATTACGCGACAATGGCGTGGGGCCGAAGGCTATTGCGATCGCTTCCCCTTGGGGCCAGAAAACGATCTCGCCTAGACTGACCACGTCCCGCGCCTCTGGCTCGGCTTCGGACTGGAGAGTGGTGTGGAAATAGATCTCCGGTCCCCAGGTGAGTGCTGAACCGTGAATTGGCAATGATCGCCAGATTTCATCAGCAGTCGGGGTCTGCAACAGACGGGCGCGTATTGCTATACCCCCTGCATGAATCAGGACCTCACGCACTCAATCCTCCAGCGGCTCCCGCTGACCGAGCCATAAGCGATAGTCTGTCACCAGAATGGCGATCCTTCAAGAGCTGTGGCTGATATGAGCGACCATAGGGCGGGAGTAAGTGCCGGTACGAACATTCCCAACCCGGAAGGCTGCGATCGCGGCGACCCGATCGAAAAAACTGAGTATCCACACCCAATTGGCTGGTGACGGAAGGGAACGTGCCGATGTTGCACCGCACCCTGCCCGACTCTGCCATGGACGGCGTTGCCTGGATTTCTTGCGTTCGACTTCAAGGCAACTTACGACGCTGGGAGGGTGGGGAGTAGTTTTATGCACGACAAGGTTTTTTGGTCTGCTCACATGAAGATTGGACTCGTGATCGCCGCAGTGGCGGCAATCTACATCCTATCTCTTTTGGCCCCGCTGGAGGTGCAAACGTCTCTCAAGAAAGAGGACTCCTGGATCGAACTTACAACGTTGGCTGCATACGTCGCAGCACTGATCTACATTCTCGCCTATCGGCTATACGCCCAGCTCAAATGGATTTTCTGGCTAATCGTTCTGCTTGCTATGCGTGAGCTTGATTTTGACGCACGCTTCACGGACGCAAAAATCACCAAGTGGGAGTTCCTCTTGAACCCCGATATTTCTTGGTTGCAGACTATTTACGGATTTTCTCTGCTGGCTTTCGGTGCCTTCGTTGCCTTCAAAGTGGCAACGGTCCATCTAAAGAACCTCCTGGTCGAGGCAAAAGCTGCGTCTTCTTGCGCCATGGCTTCGATCCTTGCCATACTTGCCGCAGCCCTTTCTAAGCTGATTGATGGGCCCAGACGCAAGTTTGGATATATCGGCGCTGAGCTTACAGACCATTCTGTCATCGCTTTGCAGCTTCTCGAAGAGGTACTCGAGCTCTCCATCCCTCTATTTATACTGGTGGCCCTCACTGAGTACGCAACGAAAACACGACGTCTCGGCTTTAGCTGATCGCTAAGCACGGCCAATTCGTGTTGCTCGTTGGGATGGCGATCTCGCTTTAGGCACGGAACTTTATAGATCCTGCGCCGATGAATTGGCGAACCTCAATCTTCGACATCGTAAAACATGGACTTGTGGTCGTTCGGGCTCGATCAGGCGGGCGGGGGGCCGAATACGAGCACGGCGTTGAGGCCGCCGAACGCGAACGAGTTCGACATGGCGTGGGTGACTTTGAGGTCACGGCCGACGTTGGGGACATAGTCGAGGTCGCAACCCTCGCCCGGCTCGTCGAGGCCAATAGTCGGGGGAACCCAGCTCTCTTGCATGGCCTTGATGCAGGCCACGGCTTCGATGCCGCCGCCGGCACCCAGCGGGTGTCCGTGCATGGACTTCGTCGACGAGATGGCGAGCTTGTAGGCGTGCTCGCCGAAGACGTTCTTGATCGCTTTGGTCTCGTTGATGTCGTTGTCCATGGTCGCGGTGCCATGGGCATTGAGATACTGGATGGCGTCAGGCTTGAGGCCGGCGTCGTTCAGCGCGTTCTGCATGGCGACAGAGGGGCCCTCGACGGTGGGCTTGACCATGTCCTGGCTGTCGGAGGCCATGCCGTAGCCGACGAGTTCGGCGAGGATGGTGGCGCCGCGCGCCTGGGCGTGTTCGAGGCTTTCCATGACCAGGATACCGGCGCCTTCACCGAGCACGGTGCCGTTGCGCTTCTTGGCGAAGGGGAAGCAGCCTTCCGGCGAGAGGACGTGGAGCGCCTGCCAGGCTTTCATGGTGCCGTAGTTGATGACGCTCTCGGAGGCGCCGGCGATGGCGACATCGACCATGCCGCTCTGGATGTAGTCGCGGGCGATGCCGATGGCGTGCGTGGCGGTCGAGCACGCCGAGCAGGTGGCGAACGTCGGGCCCTTGACGCCGAATTCGATGCCGACGTGGGCGGCGGCCGAGGAGCCGATGATGCGCAACAGTGTGAGGGGGTGCGTGGCGCGCTTGTTCAAGATGAAGAGATCGCGGTAGGCGGTCTCAAAGGTGACGAGGCCTCCGGCGCCGGAGCCGATGATGCAGGCCGAGCGATAGGGGTCGGCAATCGGCATCTCGAGGCCGGACATGCGCACGGCTTCGTCGGCGGCGATGGCTGCGAACCATGAGTAGCGGTCGGCGAGCGAAATGATGCGATCGCGCTTGAAGTGCTTGAGGCGGGCCTTGTGGTCGAGGTCCTTGATCTGGGCGGCGATGAGGATTTTTAGATCTTCGAGCGGGAAGCCGCCCAATTCGCTGACCCCCGACTTGCCGGCGCGGAGGCTGGCCCAGAATTCATCGACCGTGGTGCCGATCGGCGTGACGGCGCCCATCCCGGTAATGACGACGCGGCGCTTTGCTTCGGACATGACAAGACTCACGCTTTGGCCGGCGGATGCCGGACCGCAAAATTTTCATTCGCACGATGACGCTTCGCTGCCGGGCAGAAATCGTTTGCTGGCGCGAGCGATGGGACGGCTGATGCCGTCCCGGCCAACATCAGGCCTTCGCGGCGGCGGCGGGGCCGCCAGCCATCAGCGACTTCACGCGATCGACCACGGAGCCGACGGTTTTGAAGTCTTCAACGTCTTCGTTGGCGTTGTAAGGGATCTCGATACCGAAGGTGTCTTCGATGTCGAACACGATCATCGCGAGGTCGAGCGATTCGATCTTGAGATCCGTCAGCTGCGTCGAAAGCGAAATGTCGTCACGAGGTTCCTTCATGTGCTTCTTGAGGATCTCGATGATCTTGGTCGCCACTTCGTCCATATCGCTCTCCACACCAGTCCCCGCCCCTTTGAAGGCCGGCACTGGATACAGGTTCCCTAATCTGTTCCTAGGTCACGACAGATTTCGCAACAAGCTAGGCCGTCACATAACCTTAAAGGCATTCCAAGTCCAGCCGACCAAAGCCCGGCTACACGGAGCAAATGCCCTCCAGTGCCGTCGATGGCCACCGCAGACCTTCCGAGTCCGGCAAACTGGCGCCGGCGTCAGGCCGGCCGACACAGCCGTCCCCAGGTTCGATGCCCCTGGCTCGTCATTGGTCTAGTCCGAAACCATGAAAAAGTGTTCAATGGTGCCGGTGAGCTAGGCCCTACGGGCTGCTTTCGAGCATTGTTCAGCAGCGGAGAGAAGTGGTCTTGGCGCCGCATCGGGCCAAGTTGTATCAAGGACCACAAGACCGGCGGCGCCATGGGCCGCGCATCGACTGAAAAAGTGTGCTGCGTCAACCCATTGGCAGGCAGGTGATGACCGAGATGGCTCCTTCCACCCCGATCGACAGTGCCGCACCCCATGCGTGGCTGCGCCGCTATCCTTCGAATGTCGACTGGTTCGCTGAGATTCCCGATGGCCCAGTCTTCAGTCTCTTGGACGATGCCGCGCGCGCCTACCCTAAGCGCCCGTGCACGAATTTCTTCGGGCGGATCACCTCTTATGCCGAGATGGGCGCCACGGTTGATGCGGCGGCGGCGGGGCTCCAACGTCTCGGCGTGCGCAAAGGAACCAAGGTCGGACTGTTTCTGCCCAATTCGCCGACCTTCATCGTTTACTATTATGCGGCACTGAAAGCAGGCGCCACGGTCGTCAATTACAATCCGCTCTACACGGTCGAGGAACTGACCTTCCAGGTGAAGGACAGCGAGACCGAGATCATGGTGACGCTCGACCTTCAAATGCTGTTTGAGAAGGTGGATGCGCTGCTGACGAAAGGCGTCCTGCCGCGGGCTATCGTGTGCTCGTTTGCCCATCTGCTGCCGTCGCCCAAGAGCACGTTGTTCAAACTGTTCAAGCGCAAGCAGATCGCCAAGCCAAAAGCCTCGGCGGCCGCGCAGCACATCGTGCTGGAAAGTGCCATGCTGGTGAAAGGCGCCAAGCCCGCGCCGGTGGCCATCGATCCCGAACAAGACATCGCCGTCCTGCAATACACGGGCGGCACCACGGGAACGCCGAAGGGCGCGATGCTGACGCACGCGAACCTGACCCGCAATACGCGGCAGGTGATGATGTGGGCGCCCGATCTTGGACAGGGCCAAGAGCGCGTGATGGGCGTGCTGCCGTTCTTCCACGTGTTCGCGATGACTGTTGTTATGAATTTCGGCATCGCGAAAGCCGCCGAAATCGTGATGATGCCGCGCTTCACGCTCGATGAGGGTTTGGTGCTGATCGCCAAGGTGAAGCCGACCATCATGCCGGGCGTGCCGACGCTCTTTAACGCGATCCAGAACCATCCGAAGATCAAAACCTACGACCTGACATCGCTGAAATTCTGTCTATCGGGCGGCGCACCGCTGCCTTTGGAAGTGAAGCAGAAGTTCGAAGCGACGACGGGGTGCAAACTCGTCGAAGGCTATGGACTGTCTGAGGCCTCGCCCGTTGTGACGTGCAATCCGATCGAAGGTGTGCCTCCGCCGCCCGGGTCCATCGGCTTGCCCCTGCCCGGCACGATCGTGTCCCTGCGCAATCTTGGCGACCCGACGTTGCCGGTGGCGCCGGGCGAACGCGGGGAGTTGTGCATCAAGGGACCGCAGGTCATGCGTGGATATTGGAAGAAGCCGGATGAGACGGCCAACCAGTTCGTGGGCGACTTTCTGCGGACAGGCGATGTCGCCATCATGGACGAGAACGGCTTTTTCCAGATCGTCGACCGGATCAAGGATCTCATCATCTGCTCTGGCTACAACGTCTATCCGCGGCGGGTTGAAGAGGCGATCTACGAGTATCCGGCAGTCGAAGAGGTGACGGTGATTGGCATCCCCGACCCGAATAGGGGCGAGGCGCCAAAGGCGTTCATCAAGTTGAAGGCTGGTCACGCGGCGACGGAAGACGATATCCGGCGCCATTTGGGCCCGAAGTTGTCCAAGATTGAGATGCCCGCGGCCATCGAGTTCCGGGATAGCCTGCCGAAGACGATGATCGGCAAGTTGTCGAAGAAGGAACTGAAGGCCGAGGAACTGCAAAACAGGTCTGGCTGAGGGCACTGGTTGGCCCGGCGCGTCTGCGAACCGTGAAAGAACGAAGAGTTACTTAAAAATTTAGGAAATCTGCAAACGGCCTCGAAACGCCTTCCGACTACAGTGAAGACGGTATTTCTTGCATCGAGGTGGGTGATGCTTCCTAAGACTCCGACATTCGGCCAGCGTTCCGCGTTGCGCCAATCCGCTCCTGCGCCGCGCGCTCCAGCCGCGACGGCACCTGGCGAGCTCGTGCAGGCTGCAGAGGCGGCTGCGCCCGTTTCAGACAGCCCGGTGGCTCCCGCTATGGCCATGACCTCGCAGCCAAGCATGCTGTCGCAAGAGGTACAGGCCGGGTCAGAGGCACGTTGGGCGCGGCGGACGCCCACGCGTCTTGGCGCTCAGATCGTACATTCCAGCCTTGCGGCGTCGATCCTATGCACCATTCGCGATACGTCTTCGACGGGCGCGCGATTGGAAGTGGCGGCACAGCGCGGCGGCAACATTTCCCGTGACCGGGTGCCGGATCAGTTCACGCTGTTCATGCCGGCCGACCGGCTGGAGGTCGACTGCGAGGTGATGTGGCGGCAGGGCCTCCTTGTCGGCGTGCGTTACACCTCGCCGACACGGCGCACGGCCAAGCAGCAGCCGATGAAGCGGCCAGAGCCGCCAAAGAAGCCGCACACCAGTCTCGTGAAGCTGTTGATCAACCCGCTCTGAAGCAGGGGCCGCGCGCAGTCGCTGTGGGCTGGCAATCGATCTGACACGTCAGGGCGAGATCAGCCGGCGGCCCGCGCGGCGTCGTCGCCAAACATCGCGCACTAGCAGGGCCCATACCGGTAGCCAGGCGATCCAAACGACGATGCCGTTATAGATGCCGATCTGCTGGCGCGGCGCGAAGTGGAACGCGGTGTAGTAGAGGGGCAAGGTGCCGGCGAGCAGCAGCAGGCCCGGTAAAGGCAAAAACGGGAGAAACGGAGCGAGCCAGACCAGATACCAGGGGTATTGGGCGGGCGCCGCGAGAAGGAGCGTGGCCACGACGATGGCCGCCCGGGTCATGAGTTGCTCGGTCGTGACATAGGGCCGCCATGCGACCGCGAGGGCCACGGCGCCACAAAGGAGAGCCAAGGCCGCGCGGCTCACTGAACCGGCCGCTTCGCTGCCGACGATCCATGAGGCCATCGTCTCGATAAGCGGGAACAAGGCGCTGTTGCGTTGCCAGGAATGCGCATAGGCGACGAACCCCGACGATTGATCGATGCCGGCAGCGAGGATCGGCCAGGCTTGCAGCGCGAGCAGGGCCGCTAGCACGCTGGTGGCTGCGATGAGGCGGGCGGGGGATTCGAGAGCGGGACGCAGGACGAGGGGCAGCAGCAGGACCGGCCAGATCTTAGCTCCGATCGCCACAGCAAGCGCGGCGGCGGCGAGGACCGTCCGGCCGCGGGCTGCGAGGAGCAGGGCCAGCACGAGCGGCGGCAGAACGACGACGTCCATGTGGGCGCCGTTCGCCAGCGAAAAGATGACGAGCGGGTTCCACCAATAGAGCGCGGACCACATGGGAGAGCGGCCGGCGTCTTTCAAATGCACGAGCAGGATCGCGAGCGTGGCCAGATCCAATGCCAACACGATGCCGCGCCATGCGGTGAGGCTCCAGGGTGCGATCTGGTGGGCCGCGGCGAAGGCCAGCTGGGCAACGGGGGGATAGACAGTGCGCAGATCGGCGTGGCCGACGCGGTCGAGGACCTGGGCGGCATCGGGCGGGAGCTTGGCCGAGGCCGCCGCGTCGGCGGGGGCGACCGCATAGGGATTGTTCCCGATCGCGGTGACCGAGCCGTCCCACAGATAGCGGTAGAAGTCGTCCTCCAGGACCGGTTCGCTTGCAAAGAGGATGAGGCGGGCCAGAAGTCCCGCGCCGATGATGATGGCAAGGACGGCGGCCGTGGACGCGTCGCGCCGATCAAGCGCATGGGCGATGAGGTTCGGCGTGGCGGCGGCGTAGATCAGGCCCGCTGCGATGAGGCCGGCGGCGAACCAGAGCACCGGCTTATTCATCAGGTCGATGTCATAGGCGAAGCGCGGAGACATCCATGCGAGTAAAATGGCGGCGCCGATGAGGGCGCCGCCACCGATGATCCAGGGCGCGTGAGGACGTGTGACGGAGGTGGAGAGGCATTGAAGCAGCCGGCCGGCCCCCTGCCCGCTCCGCGCCATCGCTTCGGCTCAGAAGGAGCCGGACGGCCAGACGCACTTTTTGGTGGAGGGCTTATAGACCATGCCTTCCGGGCACTTGGTCTTCTTTTTGCTGTCGGCCAGGACAGGTGTGGCCACAAGCGTGGCGGCGGCAAAGAGGGCAACGATGGCTTTGATCATAGCTCAAACCTCATCCGAATGGCATGCGGGACCGGCAGCCCGGCTTCTCCCGAAGCCACCTGTTAGCACATACGCGCAATAGCGGCCGTCAGTTTCAACCCGTAGCCGGATCGTTGCCCGCGCTGGCTAAACGAGGCGCGACTGATCGATGGCGGCGGTGATGAAGGACCGGAAAAGGGGGTGGGGTTCGAAGGGCCGCGATTTCAATTCGGGATGGAACTGAACGCCGATGAACCAGGGGTGGTCGGGGTATTCGACCGTTTCGGGCAAGAGGCCATCGGGTGAGAGGCCGGCGAACTTCAGGCCTGACTGTTCGAGGCGCGCGCGGTAGCCGGTGTTGACTTCGTAGCGGTGCCGGTGGCGCTCGGAAATTTCGGTGTCGCCATAGACGGAGGCGATGCGCGAGGACGGGTCGAGGGCGGCCTGGAAGGCGCCCAGACGCATGGTGCCGCCCAGGTCACCGCCTTGGCGACGCGATTCCAGTTCGTTGCCGCGCATCCATTCCGTCATTAGGCCGACAACGGGTTCGGTGGCGGGCCCGAATTCAGTGGAGCTGGCCTCCGTGATGCCGCACAGATTGCGCGCGGCTTCGATGCACGCCATCTGCATGCCAAAGCAGATGCCGAAATAGGGCACCTTGCGTTCGCGCGCGAACTTGGCCGCTAAGATTTTGCCTTCCGATCCGCGCTCGCCGAAGCCGCCGGGCACGAGAATGCCGTGGACGCCTTCAAGGTAAGGGGCCGGGTCTTCGCGCTCGAAGATCTCACTCTCGATCCACTCGAGCTTGACCTTGACGCGGTTGGCGATGCCGCCGTGGACGAGCGCTTCGATGAGCGATTTGTAGGCGTCCTTGAGGCCGGTGTATTTGCCGACGATGGCGATGTTCACTTCGCCTTCGGGATTGGAGATGTTGCGCGAAATTGTCTCCCAGCGCGTCAGGTCGGGCTTGGGCGCGCCGGTGATGCCGAAGGCTGCGAGCACTTCGCGGTCGAGACCTTCGCGGTGGTAGGCGAGCGGCACGTCGTAGATGGAGGCGACGTCGAGCGCTTGGATGACGGCTTCAGGGCGGACGTTGCAGAAGAGCGCGATTTTCTTGCGTTCGCCGACGGGGATCTCGCGATCGGAGCGGCAGAGAAGAATGTCGGGCTGGATGCCGATGGAGCGCAGTTCCTTGACGGAGTGCTGCGTCGGCTTGGTTTTGAGTTCGCCGGCTGACGGGATGTAGGGCATCAGCGTCAGGTGCATATAGATACAGGCGCCGCGCGGAAGATCGTTGCCGAGCTGGCGGATGGCTTCGAAGAACGGCAAGCCTTCGATGTCGCCGACGGTGCCGCCGATTTCGACGAGCACGAAGTCGACGTCTTCGTTGCCGGAAACGACGAATTGTTTGATGGCGTCGGTGACGTGCGGGATGACCTGCACGGTGCCGCCGAGGTAATCGCCGCGGCGCTCCTTGGCCAGGATGTCCTGGTAGATGCGGCCGGTGGTGATGTTGTCGGATTTCTTGGCCGGGACGCCGGTGAAGCGTTCGTAATGGCCGAGATCGAGGTCGGTTTCGGCACCGTCGTCGGTGACGAAGACCTCGCCGTGCTGATACGGGCTCATCGTGCCCGGATCCACATTGAGATATGGATCGAGCTTGCGAAGGCGGACGGAGTATCCACGCGCTTGGAGCAGCGCGCCGAGAGCGGCGGACGCGAGGCCTTTTCCGAGGGAGGAGACCACGCCACCGGTGATGAAGATGTACCGTTGCATGGGATTTGAGGCTTACACGACCGCCGCCACGATTCGAAGCGGCTTTATGGCCACATCCACGGGAGGTTAAGCAGCCGCGTTCGAGTTGTGTGCCAAACAACCGAGTCGGTTGCCGCTACGGCGCGGAACGGCCGCAGGCTTGTGCCAACTGGGCGGCCAGGGCGGCCTGCGTTTCCTGCGGGATCTGCTCGGCCTGGATTTCAGCAAGCAGTGCGGCGGCGGTTGGTTTGGTGGGCCGGTCGGCCGGATCGGCGGAGGAGGATTTGCCGAAGGTTACGTCGAGGGTGACGACGCGATAGTCGGTGGGGGAGAGGGCGCGCGTGGCGCCGCGCTCGGACACGCTGGTCTTGCCGCAGCGCACGGAATAGGCCGGCTCGGCTGCGCGGAAGGTCTTGCTATTTTGCTCGGTGCCATATTGCGCGGCACGGGCGAGCGCGATTTTGAGGAGGCGTTCGTTGGGGGTTGTTGCCGAGCCTGTGACCGTAACGCGGAGTGCGTTGTCGCCGCCGCCGGACACCTGATATCCTTGCGGCATCACCGCATTGCCTTCCGTATAGCCCGTCACGGCGGGCAGGCCGCCGGGCATCAGGGAGAGTGGCTGGCCGCCCGAAGCGCAGCCATTAAGCGCCGCCAGCGACCCGATTGCGGTGAGGACGCTCAGGACGTCACATCCGCGCTGCGTGAATTTTGCCATGTCTGAGTATCCCCGGCCGCCCCGGCCAACTGTGGCCGGACGCGTGCGGGTTGTCCATGATCCGCATGGCGGATTGAAGCGACTTAGCGCAGCTTGTCGAGAATGCCGCCGCGCGGTGCATCGCCGGCGGGGGCTGCGGGTGCGTCGCCAGTGGGAGCGGCAGGTGCGCTGCCCGGCGTTGCGGGCGCGGTCGCAGCAGGCTGATCAAGAACGGACGCGGGAGCCGTCGCGCGCTGCGAGACGACGGTGAGCAGAAGGCTGGTGGTAAAGAATGCCGCCCCGAGTGCGGCGGTCGCCCGGGTCATCAGGTTGGCCTTGCCGCGGCCGGCAAACATGCCGCCACCACCGCCGATGCCCAGCGCGCCACCTTCGGACTTCTGCACGAGCACGATGCCGACAAGGGCGGCGGCGATCATGAGATGGATGACGAGCAGCACGGTGGACATTGTTTAGGGCCTTCTGCCGGGTCGGCGGATTTGGAGACCGGGATCAATAGCGGAATTCGGAGGCGACGGCTAGGGGCCGGTGGACGCGTCTATCTGACCGCGTTCCGGTCTCATATCGGATCCAACACCTTAGGGTGCAAGGCTGGCACCGCCAGTGGGTTGCCCGGGCATACCTGGGATGGCGTGCTGGACGTCCTCACCAGAGAAGGGAGACGGTGAGCGGTAGGCGTCGTCGGCTTTTGGCTTTTTAATGGATGGGGGCTTGGGTTTCGCAGGCTTCGGCGGGGTCTCGCCCGCGTCTCCCGTTTCGGACAGCGTTGCCGGCTTTTGCTTAGTCTTCTGATCTAACTTGCTTTTTTCTGGTTTTGCTCCAGGGGTGGGGGCGGCGGCCGTCGCCGGTGCGGGGGGCGGTGCGGGGCGCGGGCAGCGGAACAGGATCTGCTCCTGCAGTTCAATCCAGCGGGCGACCCGCTGCAGACGATCTACGGAGAGATTGGCACGCGCCCATTCCGGCCCTTGCGCCATGTCGCGGGCTACTCCGGAGGTTTCCAGAGAGGTTTGCTCAGCCTTGGCCTGATCGCACGCTTCCGGCGCCATGGGCAGGGCGTGAGCTCCCGTGGCGAAGCCGCTCATTGTGCCGATCGCGAGAACAAGGGGGCGCAGGGCGCGGATCATCACGGGCTGTCCGTTGCTCAACTCTGGGGTGTTATGGCGCGTGCGGGAACCGGGAGCAATGCCCGGATTCATTCGTAAGCCGCGATGATGCCGAGAAAGTCGGCGGCCTTGAGGCTGGCGCCGCCGACAAGGGCACCATCCACATTCGCGACGGCCATAAGTTCCGTGGCGTTCTGGGGCTTCACCGATCCACCATACAGAATGCGGATGGCGTGACCGGCTTCGCCAAAGCGGGCGACGAGACGGTCGCGGATTGCGGAGTGGACGTCGGCCACGTCTGCGTTTGTTGGCGTTAGCCCCGTGCCAATCGCCCAAACGGGTTCGTAGGCGACGACGGTATTCTCTGGGGTCGTCGCATCGCAGAGGGATCGTTCGAGTTGCCGGACCACCACGTCGATGGTCTGGCCAGCGAGCCGCTGGCCTTTGGTTTCGCCGATACAGACGATGGCGGTGAGACCGGCCCGGTGGACCGCCTCTTGCTTGGTTCTCACGACAAGGTCGGTTTCGGCATGGTCGGCGCGGCGTTCGGAGTGTCCGACGATGATGGCGGAGGCGCCGGCGTCGGCAAGGATTTCGGCGGATACATCGCCGGTGTGGGCCCCGGATTCGGCCCAATGGCAGTCCTGGGCGCCGATTTTGAGCGGTGCATCCTTCAGGATTTCGGCCATGATCATGACCAGGGTGGCGGGCGGGCAGATCAGAACATCGGCACGCGGCGAGGACTCACGCGCCGCGAGGGCATCTGCAACGGCCTTGGCTTCGGCGATCGCTGACCGCCTGCCATTCATCTTCCAATTTCCAGCCACCAGCGGCCGCGGCCGGGCACCCTCCCCCGTCATGTCTTAACCCTCCCTCGCCTCTTGCTTTCGCGAACCGGGTGGGCTTCATATCACGCCGAGCGCCCGCGTCACGCGCGGGTTTTCGGAGTTTCAACTGCCGGATGATCATCGGATCGTTGCGCCCCCAGAGCGGCGCCTCCGGGGTCGTCCGCGCGTTTCCAGGACAGCGAACCGATGTTAGACGCACTGAGACGTGGCTCGACGGGACTTATTGCCAAGCTCTTGTTGAGCCTTCTCATCTTGAGCTTTGCCGTCTGGGGCATCGCCGACGTCTTTACGGGTTTTTCGCGGGGCGCTGTGGCGACCGTGGGTGACGCCAAGATCTCCGTCACCGATTTCGACCGGGTGCTGCGGGCCGAAATCGACGGACTGGCTGCGGAGACCGATCGCCGGCTAACGATGGAAGACGCGCGCAAGCAGGGCATCGACCGGCTCGTCTTGTCGAAAATGATCGGGCAGACGGCGCTGAAGGAATACGCCCGCGAGATCAACCTTGGGCTCTCGTCGGACCGCGTTGTGCAAAATCTGTTTTCCGATCCGGGCTTCGCTGGCCCCGACGGGAAATTCTCGCGCTCGGGCTTCAACGATCTGCTGGCGCGTCTGGGTATGAGCGAGAGCATGTTCCTGTCGCTGCGTCTCGACGATGATCTGCGGCAGCAATTCTCGAGCGCCGTACTGGGTGCGACGGTCGTTCCCCAGGCGATGATCGATATCGAGAACGCCTACAAGAACGAGACGCGCGACATCGCGTTTTTCAAGATCGACTCGGCTGCGAAGGTCACGATCGCCGAGCCGGACGACGCCAAGCTGCAAACCTACTATAACGACAACAAGGCGTCGTTCATGACGCCGGAGTACCGCAAGTACAATGTGCTCGTCGCGATGGCCTCGGACCTGAAGAAGGACGTGGTGGTGACAGACGAGGAACTTAAGGCGTCGTACGAGTCGGAAAAAGAGACCTACGACACGCCGGAAAAGCGCCGCGTGCAGCAGATCGCCTTCAAGGACAAAGCTGCGGCCGAGGCGGCGCGCGATGCGCTCGTCAAGGGCTCCAAGAACTTCATGGATGTGGCCAAGGACAACGGCGCCAAAGAGAGTGACGTGAACCTCGGACTGGTGGCGAAGACGCAGTTGATCGATCCCAAGATCGCGGACGCGGCGTTCAAAATCGCGCGCGACGATATCTCGGAGGTGATCGAAGGACGGTTTGCGACGGTTCTCATTCGCGTCATCGAAATTTCGCCGGGCCGCGAAAGCACGTTTGAGGAAACCAAGGAGAAGGTGCGCGACAAGCTCGCGACCGCCAAAGCCACGACGGTGCTGCAGGAGAAGGTCGACCTCGTCGAAGAGGGGCGCAACGCCGGCAAGACCAAGAAACAAATCGCGGACGAATTGAAGCTGCGCCTGATTGAGGTTCCAGCTGGAGACAGCGCCGGGAAATCGCCCGATGGAAATGCCGTTCTCGATATTCCAACGCCTGAGTTCGTTACGCGTCTGGTGGCGCGGACCGAGCCCGGCACGCTGACAGATCCGGTCGAAATCGGGTCGGACGGCTATGCTTGGGTAGAAGTTCTCGGTATTGATCCGCCGAAGGAAAAGCCCTTCGACACGGTCAAGGCGGAGGTCAAGACGGCCGTCGTCGATAGCGAGCGGCGCACCAAGGTGCGGGAACTCGCCGAGAAACTCGTCGAGCGGCTTAAGGCTGGCGAGGACTTCGCCAAGGTCGCGGCGGACGGTGGCGGGACGCCCGACAAGGTCGAGACGGTGAAGCGCAACATGGTGCCGCCAGGACTGACGGAAGAGGCCGTGGATATTGCATTTACGCTGCCGATCAACGGCGCGGGTTCGGCGCTGACGGTGGATCGCCAATCGCGCGTCGTCATGCAGATCACCAAGATCACGCCTGCGGGCGAGTTGCCGCCGGCCGATAAAGACAAGCTCGTCACGGACCTGCGCCGCGGACTGCAGAACGATTTGCTGATCGCCTACGTCGCCAGCCTGCAGGACCGGCTTGGGATTTCCATCAATGACAAGGAAGTCGCCAGGGTCACCGGCGCCGACGTGACGGCGAACTGACTTATTTGAGACCCCGCGTCCAAACCGGGTTCACTTGCAGATCGAGAAGGACGACCGCCGCGTGAGCACGCATTCCGCCAGGGCCGGTACCGGTGAGGCCAATCCCGCGTTCGACACCTTCGCAAAGACATATGCGGCGGGCCGGACGCAGGTGGTCTGGACTCGTCTTGTTGCCGACCTGGAGACACCCGTCTCGGCTTATCTGAAGCTTTGCTCGGGCAGGCCCATGAGCCTGCTGTTGGAGAGCGTGGAGGGCGGGGCGACGCGTGGGCGGTACTCGATCATTGCGTTCGAGCCGGACCTGGTGTGGCGCGCGTCGGGCGATCATGCTGAGGTGTCGCTTAATCCGCTGGCCAAGAAGCCCGTGTTCAAGGCCGAGACGCAGACGGCGCTTGCGTCGTTGCGCGCACTGCTCGATGCCTCCCGCCTCGAACTGCCAGCGGAACTGCCGCCCATGGCGGCCGGCGTTTTCGGCTACATGGGCTATGACACGATCCGGCTGGTGGAGCATCTGCCCAACGTCAATCCCGATGCCCTCGGCGTGCCCGATGCGGTTCTGATCCGGCCGACTATCGTTGTGATTTTCGACAGCGTCAAAGACGAGATGACGCTGGTGACGCCGGTGCGTCCCGAGCCCGGCGTTAAGGCGGACAAAGCTTACAAGGCGGCGACCAAACGCTTGAAAAAGGTGATTGCGGCGCTCGATCAGCCGGTCGAACACGCCGCACTACCGCCGGCGCGCAAGCTCGTTGCGCCGGAGCCAAAATCAAACACGACGGAGGCCGAATACCTAGCGATGGTGGCCAAGGCGAAGGAATACATTCGCGCTGGCGACATTTTTCAGGTCGTGCTTTCGCAGCGCTTCTCGGCGCCGTTCGCGTTGTCGTCGTTCGCGCTCTACCGGTCGCTGCGGCGGATGAACCCGTCGCCATTTCTGTTTCATCTCGATCTGGGTGGTTTTTCGCTGGTGGGATCGAGCCCAGAAATCCTCGTGCGCGTGCGCGACGGTCGCGTCACCATCCGGCCGATCGCGGGAACGGCGCGGCGCGGGTCGGATGACGCGGAAGACAAGGCGCTGGCGGCGGCCCTCATTTCCGATCCCAAGGAGCGGGCGGAGCATCTCATGCTGCTCGACCTCGGCCGCAACGATGTCGGCCGGGTGGCGGAAATCGGCACCGTGGATGTGACGGATCAATTCGTCATCGAGCGCTATAGCCATGTCATGCACATTGTGTCGAATGTTGTCGGCCGGCTCGACAAGACGCGCGACAGCGTGGATGCGCTGATGGCCGGCTTTCCGGCGGGCACCGTTTCGGGGGCTCCCAAAGTGCGCGCGATGGAAGTCATCGACGAGTTGGAGAAGGCCAAGCGCGGACCCTACGCGGGCTGCGTTGGCTATTTCACAGCTGACGGCGAGATGGACACGTGCATCGTGTTGCGGACCGCGATCGTGAAGGATGGGATGCTGCACGTTCAGTCGGGGGCGGGGATCGTTTACGACAGCGTGCCTGAGAGCGAGCAGCAGGAGTGCATCAACAAAGCCAAGGCCATCGTGCGGGCGGCGGAGGATGCAATCCAATTCGCGGCGCGAACGAAAAAGAGCGGTTCGCGGGGCAACGGCGGGCCGTTCGGTTGAGGAACCTGCCAGGATGCTGACGCTGGGACTGTTGCGGCATGCCAAGTCGAACTGGGAGGTCGAGGGCGTGCTCGACTTCGAGCGCGATCTTGCCCCGCGGGGGCTAGAGGCTGCGCCGCGAATGGGCGCGGAGATCGCGCGGGCTGGCTTTTCGCCGGATCTGGTCTTGTGTTCGAGCGCGGTACGGGCGCGGATGACTTATGGTCTCGCTGCGCCGTTCATTGTACCGCCGCCGCGGGATGTCCAGTTTGAAGACCGGCTCTATATGGCTGGCGCACGGCAGCTTCTCGACCGAATCCACGACATTCCGAATTCGGTACGCTCGGTTTTGCTCGTTGGTCATAATCCCGGCTTTCATGAGCTGAACATCGCGCTCATCGGCGCGTGCGCGCCGGAAGCGGAGCGGGCAACCAAGAGCAAGTTTCCGACCTGCGCCTTCGCGCTTTACACCTTTGACACGGACAAATGGGCCGACGTGGCGCCGCGCAAGGGCCGCGTCATTCACTTCGCCACGCCGCGGCGGTTGAGCGAGGCGCTTTGAGGCGCTAGGGTCGATGGCGATTTGGGTGGCACGGCTGCCGCTAGAGGATAATCCATGCTGCTGCTGATCGATAACTACGATAGCTTTACGTATAATCTGGTGCACTTCCTGGGTGAACTGGGCGCACCATGTGAGGTGCACCGGAACGACAAGATTTCCACCGAGGAGGTCTTGAAGAAGAAGCCGAAGGCGATCGTGCTGTCGCCGGGGCCGTGCACGCCGAACGAGGCGGGCATCTGCCTTGATCTCATTGCCAAGGCGGGTCCAAAGATCCCGCTGCTCGGGGTTTGTCTCGGGCATCAGTCGATTGGGCAGGTCTATGGCGGCAAGGTGATCCGCGCGCCGGAACCGCTGCACGGCAAGCTGTCGACCATCCGGCATTTCAATACGAGCGTGTTCAAAGGGCTGCCCGAGCGGTTCCAGGTGACGCGCTATCATTCGCTGATCGTGGAGCGGAAAAGTTTGCCCGACTGTCTCGACATGACGGCGGAGACCGACGACGGCATCATCATGGGGCTGATGCACAAGACGCATCCCGTGCATGGTGTGCAGTTCCATCCCGAGAGCATCGCTTCGGAACAGGGGCATGCGCTGCTTGCCAACTTCCTTACGCTTGCCGGCATGACGCCGAAGAAGCGGCCGGCATCGCAGCGGCCGGCGGCGTGAGATCCATTCCATGACTGCAACGCCATCGTTTGACGCCAAGGTGCTGCTCGGGTCTATCGCGGGCGGACGGACGCTGTCGCAGGACGAAGTGTTCGAAGGGCTCGACCGCATGACGGCGGGTGAGGCGACGCCGGCGCAGATGGGCGCATTCCTGATGGGATTGCGCGTGCGCGGCGAGACGGTCGACGAGTTGACGGGGGCCGCGCGGCTGTTGCGCATGCGGATGCTACCGGTCGTGGCGCCGGAAGGCGCGGTCGATATCGTCGGCACGGGCGGCGATGGATTGAAGACGTATAACGTTTCCACCTGCGCGGCTTTCGTGGCGGCGGGTGCGGGATTGACGGTGGCCAAGCATGGCAACCGGTCGGTGTCGTCGCTGTCGGGGGCGTCGGATGTGCTGACGGCGCTCGGCGTCAAAATCGATCTTAATTCTGGGCAGATCGCATCCGTGATCGATCAGGCGGGAGTCGGGTTCCTGTGGGCGCCGATGCATCATCCGGCGATGAAGGTGTGGGCGCCGATCCGGGCGGAGCTTGGACTGCGCACGCTCTTCAACCTGATGGGGCCAATTTGCAATCCGGCGAATGTCGAGCGGCAGGTTGTCGGCGTGTTCGCGGCGGAGTGGGTGGAACCGATCGCGCAGGTGCTGGGCCGGCTCGGGTCGCGGCACGCGTGGGTCGTGCACGGGCGCGACGGGCTCGATGAGTTATCGACGACGGGGCCGACGCTGGTGGCGGAATTGAGGGGCGGCGCGGTGACGACGTTCGAGGTGTCGCCGGAGGATGCGGGCCTGCCGCGTGCGTCGATTGCGGATCTCAGGGGCGGGGATGCGGCGGCGAATGCGGCGGCGTTGCGCGATGTACTCGGCGGGGCAAAGGGTGCGTACCGGGATATCGTGTTGATGAATGCGGGGGCGGCGCTGGTCGTGGGCGGGAAAGCGGCGGACCTGCGGGACGGCGTTGGGCTGGCGGCGGCGGCGATCGATAGTGGCGCGGCACGGGCTGCGCTTGAGCGTCTGGTGTCGGCGAGCAATTCGGTTTCATAGAGGGCAGGCCATGCGAACGCTGAGCACCATCGCAATCGTGGCATTATTGCTGGGGCTGGCCGCTTATGTCTCGGGCATGTTCGGGCCGGCGGTGGACCGGGTGGCCGCGACGACACCAGAGGCGTGCTACGCGGCCGCTGTTGAGGCCGCCACCAAATCCAATCCCACGAACGTGCCGTGCGACTGGAAGGCGGTCGAAGAGTTGAGCCCCGGGGCAGCGTTGAACGGCCGCTACGAAGCCGCCAGCGAAGGGGTCGAGGGGCGGCTCGTCATTATGGAGCACGCCGATAAACCCGCGCGGATCGCGGTTTCCACCTCGGGCAAGGAGCCGCGCTACATCTGCACGGCGGCGCTCGAGGCCACGCGCGAAGCGGACGTGCTGGTGGCCCGGGTGTCGGGCGTGACCGGCTGCGATGTGACGGTGAAGAGCGGGACGACGCCTGGGGTGGTGACGTTGACGGCGTCCGAGCCGTGCAACACTTTCTGCAACATGCGCGGCAGCATGAGCGGCGACTTCAAGCTGATGCCGCATTAGTCCGGATTTCGGGTTGTAGGCGCGGATTTCGCGGAGCGAGATTGACCCTTCCGGTGGAGGCGGGTAGCAACCGGCGGTCCGCAGCGCTAAGGTCTGGCCCATGTCCGATATTCTTGCAAAGATCACGAGCTACAAGCTCGACGAAGTGGCTGCTGCCAAAGCAAAGCAGCCGCTGCAGGTGATGGCTGAATATGCGCGTTCGGCGCCGCCGGTGCGGTCTTTCGCCGGGGCCATCCGGGCGGCGCACGCGGCGGAGCGGCCGGCGTTGATTGCAGAGATCAAGAAGGCCTCGCCGTCGAAGGGGTTGATCCGCGCGGACTTTGATCCGCCGGCGCTGGCGCGCGCCTATGAGGCGGGCGGGGCGGCGTGTTTGTCGATCCTGACAGATGGGCCGTCGTTCCAGGGGGCGCCGGAGTATCTCACGAACGCGCGGGCTGCCGTTTCGCTTCCTGTGTTGCGCAAGGATTTCATGGTCGACACGTATCAGGTGGTGGAGGCGCGCGCCTGGGGGGCCGACTGCATTCTGATCATCATGGCGGAAGTGGATGACGGGCTCGCCGCTGATCTCGCCGCGGCCGCGCGCGACTGGGGCATGGACGCCATCGTCGAAGTGCATGACGACGCAGAACTGGATCGCGCGTTGAAACTCCCCTGCCCGCTCATCGGCATCAACAATCGCAACTTGAAGACCTTCGACGTGACACTGGCGACGACCGAGCGGCTGGCACCGCGCGTTCCGGACGATCGGATCGTCGTGGGAGAAAGCGGGATCTTCACGCCGGCCGACATCGCGCGGCTGCAGGCAGTGGGTGTCAACACGTTCCTCGTCGGCGAAAGCCTGATGCGGCAGGACGACGTCACGGCTGCGACGAAGGCGCTGCTGGCGAAAGGCGCGTCATGAGCAAGCTTTCGCATCTGAACGCTGCGGGTGAGGCGCATATGGTGGACGTCTCGGACAAGGACGTGACCAGCCGGACGGCGGTGGCGGAGGGGTTCGTCGCGCTTCTTCCGGAGACGCTGGCGCTCGTGACCAAGGGCGAGGCGAAGAAGGGCGATGTGCTGGCGACCGCACGGATCGCCGGCATTATGGCGGCGAAGAAGACGCACGAACTCATTCCGCTGTGCCATCCGCTGGCGATTACCAAAGTGACGGTGGAGTTTTCGCCTTCGGCAGAGCCTGCCGGTATTCACGTGACGGCGACGGTGAAGGTGACGGGGCAGACGGGCGTGGAGATGGAAGCGCTGACAGCTGTGTCGGTCGCATGCCTCACGATCTACGACATGCTGAAGGCGGCGGACAAAAGCATGACCATTTCGGATATCCGGCTTCTGGAAAAGACCGGGGGCCGGTCCGGCACCTATCGCGCGCCGGGCGCACAAGGCTGATCCCATGGGGCTGCTGTCGGTCGATGACGCGTTGGCCCGCATTCTCGACGGTGTCGAGCTCACGGAAAGCTCGCGCGTGCCGTTGGCACAGGCTGCGCGGCGGGTGCTCGCGGACAGCGTTGCCGCCACTCTGACGCAACCGCCGTTCGATGCTTCGGCGATGGATGGGTATGCGGTGCGGGCGGCGGATCTGGCGCGCGTGCCGGCGGTACTCTCGCTCGTTGGCGAAGCGCGGGCGGGGCAGTCGTTTGGCGGAACAGTTGGCATTGGTCAGTGCGCGCGGATCTTTACGGGTGCGCCTCTGCCGGCTGGGGCCGATACCGTCGTTATTCAGGAGAACACCCGGGCCGATGGCTCGGCGATCACCGTTCTCGCCGCTCCCGAATCGGGCGCGAATATCCGTCCGCGTGGGGGCGATTTCTCGCACGGGGAGGTTTTGCTCACACCGGGCCGGGTGCTCGATGCGCGAGCCATTCTGCTCGCCGCCGCGATGGGGCATGGGACGTTAGCCGTGCGGCGCAAGCCCGTCGTTGCCATTCTGGCGACGGGCGATGAACTGGTGGAACCCGGGCAAACGCCGGGGCCGGATCAGATCGTATCGTCTAATCCGTATGGTCTGGCGGCGATGATCGCGGCAGCGGGCGGCGAGCCGCGCTTGCTCGGGATTGCAGGCGATACGCGGGCGGCGCTGGAGGAGAAGATTGCGGCGGCCGGCGATGCGGACGTTCTGGTGACGATCGGCGGGGCATCGGTGGGCGATCACGATCTGGTCGGGCCCGTTTTGCAAGCGCGCGGCATGGCGCTCGACTTCTGGAAGATTGCGATGCGGCCGGGCAAGCCGATGCTGTTCGGGCGGATGGGGATGCAGCGGGTGCTGGGGCTGCCGGGAAATCCGGTGTCGGCGATGATTTGCGCGCGGGTGTTTCTGGTGCCGCTGATCGAGCGGCTTTTGGGACATGCGACGGCAACGGCTGCCGTCAAGGCGCGGCTCTCGCAGCCGATGAGGGCGAACGGGGATCGCCTTCACTACATGCGCGCGAACTTGGAGCGGGATGCGTCGGGCTCGCTGATAGTGACGCCGCAGGCGTCGCAGGATAGTTCGCTGACCAGCGTGCTGGCGGCATCAAATGCTTTGATTGTGGCCGCGATCAATGCGCCGGCCTTGCCGGCTGGCGCCGAGGTCGATGTGCTGCCGCTCGATTTCTAGATTAGCGGTAGAGATCGGCGCGGGTGGGCGGCAGGGGTGTCGGCCCTTTGGCGGACTTGGAGGCAAGCGTCTGGAAGAGGCGGGCGGAGCCGCGTTCGAAGGCAATCGAACACCCCGACAAATAGGCGATGAAGATACGGAATTTCTCTTCGCCGACGAGTTTGATCGCTTCTTCGCGGCGCGCCATCAGCCGCTCCGACCATAGGCGACAGGTGCGTGCATAGTGCATGCGCCAGCCTTCGACGTCGTGGACTTCGAAGCCGGCCAATTCCATTTCAGCGACCGTGTGGCCGATGTCGTCGAGTGCGCCGCCGGGGAAGATATATTTGGCGAGCGCGCGCTGCTCGGGGCGGATGCGCTCCTTGAAGTAGCGCGGGCGCTTGGCCTTGCGCGAGATGGCGTGGTTGAGAAAGAGACCATCGTTGGCCAGCAGTGAACGGACCTTGCGCATATAGCGCTGGATGTTTTCCAGGCCGATGGCTTCGTACATGCCAATCGAGGCGATCTTGTCGAACTGGCCTTGCAGATCGATGTAGTCGATGAATTCGAAGGTGACCTGATCTTCGAGGCCCATCCGCTTCACCTTGGCTTGGGCGAAGGCCAGCTGCTCTTTCGAAAGCGTGACGCCGTGGGCTTTGACGCCGTGATACTTCGCGGCGTGACAGAGAAGGCCACCCCAGCCACAGCCGATATCGAGAAAGCGCTCGCCGGGTTTGAGGCGGAGCTTGCGGCAGATCATTTCGAGTTTGTCGAACTGGGCTTGTTCGATGCCGTTAGACCAATCGGTGTAGTACGCGCAGGTATAAATCATCTCGGGATCGAGGAAGAGCGCGTAGAAGTCGTTCGAGAGATCGTAGTGGAAGGAGATGTAGGCGGTGTTGTCGCGGCGCGATTCCTTGCGGCCGATGATGTCGCCTTCGTAGCCGTGCTGATCGGCAAGATCGGTTTCCTTGGCGAAAAGGAAGGGCGTGAGTTTGGTTGCGGCCTTGAGGGCGTCGAGGGGGCGGATTTTGGCGGCGCGGGGCCGATTGTTGATCATGCGGCCGAAGTCGATCAGCGAGCCGCCGTCGTAGTCGATGCCCTTATGGACGTATTGCTGGATGATGGTTTCCAGCGATGGGCGGCGCAAGATGGAGCCAATGACGCCGGGCGAGGCGATCTTCAGCTCAAATGTGCTTTGCGGATTGCGGCCGAGCGGCAAGCGCGATCCATCCCACAGCCGCACCCAGGCATCGAGATCGAGTTGGTCGGCGAGCGAGGCGACGAGCGCCTTGGCCGCGCGCACTTGCTTTGTCTCAGCGGCATCCGCCATCGCGATTCCCACCCTTCGTTCTCGTCAAGCCGTAGCTGCCAGCCGGGGCGGGGAGGCGTCAAGCCGCTTTCGCGCTTTCCATGATGGCTGCGACGCCCATGCCGCCGGCGGTGCACACGGAAATAAGGCCGCGGCCGCCGTTGATCGACAGCAGTTTGGCCAGGTTTGCGATGATGCGGGCTCCCGTGGCGGCGAAGGGATGGCCCACAGCGATGGAGGAGCCTTTCACGTTCATCTTTGTGCGATCGATGGAGCCGAGCGGAGCATTCTTGCCCATGTGTTTGGCGCAGTAGGCGGGATCTTCCCAGGCTTTGAGCGTGCAGAGAACCTGGGCGGCGAAGGCTTCGTGGATTTCATAGAAGTCGAAATCCTGCAGCGTGAGACCGGCGCGGTCGAGCATTTTGGAGACGGCGATGGTGGGGGCCATGAGCAGGCCGTCGCCGTGGGCGAAATCGTTGCCCCAGTGCTGGCCATAGGTGAGGTAGGCGGCGATGGGCAGGCCGCGCGCTTTCGCCCACTCTTCGCTGGCGAGCAAGGCGGCGGACGCGCCGTCGGTGAGCGGCGTGGAGTTGCCGGCGGTGAGTGTGCCCTTGTCGGTTTTGTCGAAGGCGGTTTTGAGGGTGGAGAGTTTCTCAATCGTGATGTCTGGTCGCAGGTTGTTGTCGCGATAGACGCCCGAGCACGGGACCATCAGATCATCGAACCAGCCGGCTTCGTAGGCGGCGCTGGCCTTGGTGTGGCTCTCGTAGGCGAGTTGATCCTGGTCGGCGCGCGTGATCCCCCACTCCTGGGCCATCAGTTCGCAATGCTCGCCCATGCCGAGGCCAGTGCGCGGTTCCTTGACGGCGGGGGGCTGGGGCGTGAGTTCGGCGGGCGAGAGGCCCTGGAAGACGCGGACTTTGTCCATCAGCGTCTTCTTGGAATTGAGCTCGATGAGGCGCTTGGAGAACTTTTTGGAGAAGACGATCGGTGCGTCGGACGTGGTGTCGGAGCCGCAAGCGATTCCGCTTTCGATTTCGCCGGTGGCGATTTTCGCGGCGGTACCGAGTGCCGCCTGAAGGCTGGTGCCGCACGCTTGCTGGAGCGTGACGCCGGGCGTGGAGGGGGCGAGTTTCGTGCCGAGCACACTTTCGCGCGTGAGATTGAAATCGCGCGAGTGCGAGACCACCGCGCCGCCGACGACTTCGTCGATGTGCTCTCCCTTAAGGTTGTAGCGATCGACGAGGCCATTGAGCGCGGCTGTCATCATCTCCTGGTTGGAGAGGTCGGCGTAGAGCGTGTTGGAGCGGCAGAAGGGAATGCGCGTTCCGCCGATTACCGCAACCCGCCTCAGTTCTCGCGTCATATTCATCTCCGATTGCAGGTTTGGATCGTATCTGACCCACACTCGGCAAGCCGGTGTGGGATGCGCGCTTAGGCGGCGGCCTTGGCGGATTTGGCGTCTTCGCCGGATTTGAAATAGAGCGGGCCGCCGCGGAACGGAGCAAAGCCGGTGCCGAAGATCATGCCGGCATCGACGAGGTCGGCGGATGCGACGACGCCTTCATCCAGGCTCTTTTGCGCTTCGGTGATAATGGGATCGACGAGTTCGCGGCCGAGCCGCTCAAGTTCCGCCTTGGACCAGTCGTTCTTGCCCTTCTGCGGTTTGCCGTCGACCCACTTGTAGAAGCCTTCACCCGTCTTCTTGCCGAGCTTGCCTGATTTGACGAGCGCGTCGAGACGCGAGCCGCCGGGATCGTGGCCCAGAATGCGGGCGACGTGGGCGCAGATGTCGAGGCCGACGCTGTCGGCCAATTCGATCGGGCCCATCGGCATGCCGAAGGTGCGCACGGCTTCGTCGATCTTTTCCTTGTCCTCGCCTTTTTCCAGGCGGGCCATGGCGGCAAACATGTAGGGGGTCAACACCTTGTTGACGAGGAAGCCGGGCACATCCTTGGTGATGAGCGGGAATTTGCCGATTGCCGTGACGAAGGCGGCGCCTTTGTCGACTTCCGCGCTGCTCGTTCCCTCACCTTTCACGACTTCGACGAGCGGCATCATGGCGACGGGGGAGAAGAAGTGCAGGCCGATGAGGCGCGAAGGGTCGGTCATCGGCTGCGAAATGTCGGCCAATTTCAGCGACGAGGTATTGGTGGCCAACACGGCGCCGGGCTTGGCCTTTGTTTCAAGTTCGGCGAATAGTTTCTGCTTGATGTCGAGCTTTTCGACGATGGCTTCGATGATGACGTCGGCGCGGCCGATGCCCTTGCCTTCCGGGTCGGCGATGAGGCGGGCCTTGGCGGCGTCGCGCGTCGCCTTGGTCTTGAACTTCTTCGAGATCAGTTTGCCCTGGACTTTGATGCCCCTTTCGATCTGCTCGGGGGAAATATCCTGGAGCGTTACTTCCATGCCAGCGGCGACGCAGACGCCGGCGATGTCGGCGCCCATGGTGCCGGCGCCGATGACGTGAACATGCGTCGGCTTCCATTGCAGCTTTTTGGGCGCTTGAGCTTTGAGGGCTTCGGAGAGCTTAAAAACGCGGCGCAGACTCTTGGATTGCGGCGACATCAGCATCGGCGCGAAACCGGCGGGCTCGGCGCGCTTCATGGCGTCGAGATCGCCGCCGTGTTTTTCGAAGAGGTCGATGAGACGGTAAGGCGCCGGGTAGTGATCCTCGCGCGCTTTCTTGGCGACTTCGGCGCGCATTTTCTTGGCAAGTGCGAGGCGGGCCGGCCATTTGCCAAGTGCGGCCTTGGCGAAGCCGGCGGGCTTGGATTTGCGCTTCTGGAGAACGGCTTTGCGGGCGGCCCAATGGAGCGTGTCGGGGCCGGCGACGAGCTCGTCGACGAGGTTCATGCCCTTGGCGGCGGACGCGGAGAGGAAGCTGCCCGACAGCATGATGCTCATGGCCGACATGGGACCGGCCTGACGGATGGATCGCGCGGTGCCGTTGAAGCCCGGGAAGATGCCAAGCTTCACTTCAGGGAAGCCTAACTTGGTCGATGGATCGCGAGTGGCGATGCGGTAGTGGCAGGCGAGGATGAGTTCCAGACCGCCGCCAACGCAGACGCCGTGGATAGCGGCGACAACGGGGACGGGGAGTGTTTCCAAGCGGTCGAGCATGGCATTGACCATGCCGACCTGTGCGATGACTTCGGCTTCGGAGTGGAGTTCTTCGAATTCGTTGATGTCGGCGCCGACGATGAAGCCCTTTGGCTTGCCGGAAATGACGACAAGGCCCTTGATCGTTCCGGCGCGGCCGGCGCGTTCGGCTTCCTCGATGATGGCGCCGAATTCCTCCAGAGGACGGCGGCCCAACGCGTTGGCGCTGGAGCCTTCGCGGTCGAACGTTGCCCAGACAATGCCTTCGCGGTCAACGTCGTAGCGCCAATCCTTCAGCGACGCGGGATCGAGTGCCATGCGTGATGCCTTCTTGCTAAGAAACGGGATTACTCGGCTGCGGCTGCCGATTGATCGGCGGCGCGGGCGTTGTGGCCGGGCTGCATGTAGTTCGGGCGCAGTTCGGCTGGATCGAAGTGGTCGACGGCGATGACGCGGGCGACGAGGGTTTCAACCTCGCGCAGAAGGGCTGCTTCCTCGGCTGTGATGACGTTCTGGGTGACGGCGTCGCCAATCCAATCGATGCCGTGGTAGCGGCGCACAGTGCCGGCGCGGATCGCTTTTTCGAGCTTCTTCTCGGCCTCTTCGGCGGCCACCACTTTTTCGAGCGTGACTTCGAGAACGCCGGTCGGATCGGCGGCGTCCTTGGAGATGAAGATATGGCGCGTGAGGCGGTCGCGGACTTCGCCGGGCTTCAGCACGAGGCCCGCGACAGTGCCGCCGAGTTTGTCGGGGGCGGGATTGTAGTGGCGGCCGAAGGGGAACACGATGGCCCGCAGCTTCCAGCGGACGGGGGCGACGGGGAAGTTCAACACGACGCCGTTCAGCGCGTCATTGAAGCGGGACAGCGCGTTGGCGATCGCGAAATCGACGATGGGCCGGTCGGCGACAGGGCGGCCGTCATCCTCGAAGCGTTTCAGGACGGCTGCGGCAAAGTAGAGTTCGGAGAGAGCGTCGGCGAGGCGGCCGCAGATCTTCTGCTTGGTTTTGAGGCCACCGCCGAGAACGGCAATCGTCATGTCGGAGACGACGGCGAAATTGCGCGCTGCGCGCGAAAGCTGGCGGTAGTGCGCCTTCAGTTCTGGCACAGCGGTGGGGGCGGGGGCGAAAAACCCGAAGGTGATGTTGTGGAAGAAGGCGCCGGCCATGTTGGAGACAGAATGGCCGATGTGGCTGAGGAACAGATCCTCGAAGTCGTCAAAGCCCTTGGCGGTGTCGGGATTCTGCGCGGCCTGGATCTCGCGGATGAGATAGGGGTGGGAGCGCAGCGCACCTTGCGCGAATGTGATCAGCGTGCGGGTCAGGATGTTGGCGCCTTCGACGGTGATGCCGACAGGGACCATCTCATAGGCTGACTGGAGGTAATTGGTCGGCCCGTCGCAAATGGCGCGGCCGCCGTGGATGTCCATGGCATCATTGACGGACCGGCGCAGGCGCTCTGTCGTCTGGTATTTCATGAGGGCAGAGATAACGGACGGTTTTTCGCCGCGCGAAACCATTGATGCGGTGACGCCGCGGGCAGCTTCGTTGACGTAAGCGGTTTCAACAATACGTGCGAGTGGCTCTTCAATTCCTTCCATGCGGCCGACAGGCAGGCCGAACTGGCGGCGGATACGAGCGTAGGCTGAGGTCACGCGCAGCATGGCTTTCGCGCCGGCAGCAGCGGACGAGGGCAGTGAGATCGCGCGGCCGGCGGCGAGGCATTCCATGAGCATGCGCCAGCCTTGGCCGGCCATCTTCTCGCCACCGATGATCCAGTCCATCGGAATGAAGACGTCGTTGCCCCAGTTGGGGCCGTTGGGGAACGCCGCGCCGGAGGGCAGATGGCGGCGGCCGATATTCACGCCGGGATGGTTGGCGGGGATCATGGCGACCGTGATGCCGACGTCTTCGCCCTTGCCGAGCAGATTTTCGGGATCGAACAGGCGGAAAGCGAGGCCGACCAGCGTCGCCTTCGGACCAAGCGTGATGTAGCGCTTGTCCCACGAGAGGCGGACGCCCAGCGTTTCGCGCCCATCAAGCTGGCCTTTCACCACGGTGCCGATGTCGCGCATGGTGGCCGCATCCGAGCCGGAGGTGGGGCCGGTAAGGGAGAAGCAGGGGACTTCATCGCCGCGGGCGAGGCGCGGGAGATAATAGTGCTTCTGCTCGTCGGTGCCGTACTTCTCGATCAGTTCGCCGGGGCCCAATGAGTTCGGCACCATGACGATGGTGACGACGTCGGGCGAGCGCGACGCGATTTTGCCGAGGATCAGTGATTGCGCCTGGGCGGAGAAGCCGAGACCGCCGTGCTCTTTGGAAATGAGCATGCCGAGGAAGCCGTGCTTCTTGACGAACGCCCAGATCGTTTCGGGTATCTCGCGCGCGGCGTGGCGGATCTGCCAGTCGTCGATCAGGCGGCAGAGGTCCTCGGTGGGATCATCGAGGAACGCTTGTTCTTCCGGAGTGAGGGTCACTGGCGGCACGGCGCGGAGAACGGCCCAGTCGGGCGTGCCGGAGAAGAGTTCGGCGTCGAAGCCGACGGTGCCGGCGTCGAGCGCCTGCTGCTCGGTGTCGGAAACCTTGGGCAGCGTCTTCTTCAGGAAGTCGAAGGCGGGGCGCACAAAGAAACTACGGCGCACTTCGGGAACGGACAGCGCGGCCAGGAGGCCGATCGGGATCCAGGCGAGGAGCGAGAAGATGCTGGAGAGGGGGAACGTCGGCTCACCGGTGAGGATGCCGGCTTGCCACACGAAGAGCAGACCGCCCAGTGCGATCGCCCAGACCGAGATGCGGGCTTGCAGCATTCCCAGCGCCGTGACGGCGCCGATCAACAGAAGGAGGAAAACAATCGTCGACATGCGTTGGTCTCCCGCGGGGGCTCTGGGCCCCTTCCCTGCCCTTTTCAGAGCCGTGGCAGTGCCCGCCGGGGATGAACGCAACTGAGCCCCGGCTCGTCGGGCTGCCGCCACAGAAAATCATGGCGGGCGATGTCATCACAAAGACTTAACTAGCCACGGCTGAGCTGAAAAACAACCTTGGGAAGGGTCGGGTTGCGCATCCATGCCATGGATTGGGTGCGATTGTTGTGGGTGGACGGTGCGAAGAGCCGGAAATTGCGGGACCGTTCAGGATTTGCGGGCTGTGGGCTTGAATATCTGGCCCGTGAGCGTGGGGTACCAAGCGAAAGCTTCGTTGTAGGTCGCTTTGCGTTCGCCAGCACTTTCGCCGGGCTTGGAGACGAAGGCGTTGGATGGGACGAGGCCGGACTTTCCGCCGGGCAAGGGGCCGGGCGCATAGTCGGCGCCGATTTTGATTGCGTCGTCGGGGGCGACGATCGACCAGCAGGTGTTGCGGTAGCGGCCGGGTGCGGGGGGACGGGATTCGAGTTCAGCAGCAATATGCGCGGCGACGGCGAGACCTTGGCTATGGGCCGAGAACGCGGATTTGGGCATCTCGTTGGCGACCGCGCTGTCGCCCAGGACATAGACATTTGGGGCTTTGGCCGAGGTGAAACTGGCGGGGTCAACCGGGCACCAGCCGGAGTCGGCGAAGCCCGACTGCAGTGCGATGGCTCCAGCGGTCTGAGGCGGGATGATGTTGGCGACAGCGGCCTTGATGGTGAGGCCGGCTTTGGTGGCGACCTCGCCGGTGGCAGGATCGACGCGCGTGATGGTGAAATCGTCGATGTCGTTGGTGAGGTTCAGTTCGATGATGTCTTTGTAGTAGCGGTCGAACGCGTCCTGAAAGGCGGCCTGCTTGGAGAACGTCATCTTAGCGTCGAGGATAACGAGCTTGGATTTGGGTTTGTGGGTCTTGAGGTAGTGGGCGATGACGCAGGCGCGCTCGTAGGGGCCCGGCGGGCAACGGTAGGGCAGTTGCGGCGCGGCGATGACAACGGTGCCGCCGTTCTCCATGGCCTCTAAGCGGCGGCGCAGGACTTGGAGTTGTTCGCCGCCGCGCCAGGCATGCGGCATGATCCCGGCGGCATCCGGTGAATAGCCCTCGATGGCCGCCCACTTGAAGTCGATACCCGGGGCGACGACTAGGCGGTCGTAATCCAGGATTTTCTGATCGGACAGGGTGACGGTTTGCTTGGCGGTGTCGATGCGTTCGGCACGGGCGCTTACAACGGTCACGCCCAGAGCAGCGATGCCAGCGTAGCCATGGGTGAGGGCGGCGAAGTCATAGAGGCCGCCGATGTAGGCGTTGGAGAAAAAGCAGGTCGTGTAGGCGGTCTGTGGTTCGATGAGCGTGACGCCGATGGCGGGGGCCGCGGATTTGAGCGCGCCGGCTACCGTTGCGCCACCGGCACCGCCGCCGATCACGACGACCTTGGCTGCGCCGCGCGCGATCGCCGGACGGCCTAGAAGTCCGGATGCCGTGGCCGCGAGGCCCGCGCCGAACTGGCGGCGCGTCAAATGCGGGGCCATGAACCTATCCCTTTGTCTTGATGCCGGCGGACAACATCATCTGGGACAGCTCTTCCCAGAAATAGAGTTGACCGGGATAGCCGGTGATGCGGCCCAATTCGCGGCCGTTCTGGGCGAGGATAAAGGTGGGCGTATAAATGACGGGGGCGAAGCCCCTCAGAATTTTCGAGTCGCGGCCAACGCGTTTCAACGGAGCGGCGCGGCCTTCAGCGGTGCGGCTGTAGCCGCCGCCGACTTCCTTGTTCCAACGGCGGCAGTAGTGGCAGGCCGGATCGTCGACCATGATCAACGTGGCCGTTTCGGCGCGGGCAAGCTCCATGACAGCTTGCGGAGACGCCTTCTCCACCGCAAGACCCGGGGTGCCCGCCGCCAGACCGCCAAGCGCGGCCAGGAGAATCATCGACAACCAAACAGGACGCACGGTTTTCTCCGGCTTTTCTGGACATGTTGGAGGTCAGGGTAGCAGCGGCCGGGGCCCATGAGAAGCGGCAGGCAGAAACCTAACCTAGACGTAATGCTTAGGGATCACAGGCGTGATGGAAAGTGAGGACGGGCTTGTGCTATGCACACCGCAACATGCCGTCCGATCGGGTCCCCCAGGTGGAGTCTCAGCGCCACGCCAAAATTTTAAGCCGCCGCGACCTTGTTCTGGGCGGAAGCGCTGCCAGTGCGCTCTTTGCGTTGCTGGCGGCAGCACCGGTCCGCGCCGGCGGAATGGAGGCGGATGCGGCCGCGCCGGGGACTGCGCCACCCGCCCCCGCTTCGCGTATCCCTGTGACGGATGGGCTCTCGCACTCGCGGCAGTTTGAAGAGGCTTTGCAAGCTATTCTTGTCGATGCGGAGCCTGTTGCCGGTGAGCCCTTGACGCTGACGCTGCCGGAATTGGCGGAGAACGGCAACGTGGTCCCCTACACGATCGCCGTCGACAGCCCGATGACGGACACCGATTACGTGCGCACGCTGCATCTGCTCTCGACAGCCAACCCTCAGGCCGTTGTGGCGACCTTCCATCTCATTCCGGCGACCGGCAAGGCCATGGTGTCGGGGCGTATGCGGCTCGCCAAGACGCAGGATGTGGTGGCTGTCGCCGAAGTGTCGACGGGACAATTGCTGGTCAGCGTGCGCAAAATTGAAGTGACCATCGGCGGCTGCGGGAACGAGTGAGATCGCCATGGCCAACAAAACGCGGATCAAACTGCCTGAGAAGACGTCGGTCGGCGACGTGATCGAGGTGCGCGCGCTCATCAATCACGTCATGGAGACTGGGAACCGCAAAGACGCGAATGGGCAGATCATCCCGCGCAACATCGTGAAGTCGTTATCGGTGACGTTCGGCACGGTGCCGGTGTTCAAAGCCGAGTTCGGGCCTGGGATTTCCTCCAATCCGTTCGTCGCCTTCTACATGCGGGTGCCGGGACCGGGCGAACTGGTCTTCGTCTGGGAGGACGATCAGGGCGTCAAAACGGTCGAGCGAACTCCTCTTCTTGTCGGGTGAGGACCGTTTGCTTCTCTTGATTTCGGTCAGGTTTCATCGATCCGCTTGTCTCGTTGCGCGGGAGCGGGTACGCCACGAAGGTACGCAGAGATGAGCTTGTGGCCGGCGCACCGGCCGGGCCGGCAGCAGGAGGGGACACGATGGCCGAAGATCCGATCGTCGCACAGAAAGGGCCCTATCAGGTCGAACTGGTCGAAGGGAAAACCTACTTCTATTGCCGGTGCGGACGGTCGCAGCGGCAGCCGTTCTGCGATGGGGCGCATAAGGACACTGGGATCGATCCTCTGGCTTTCAAGGCGCCGGCAAGCGGAACGTTCAATTTGTGCGGTTGCAAGACGACGGACGACGAGCCGTTCTGCGATGGGTCGCATAACGTGATCTGAAGCGAACGCGTTTCTTTCTAATTCTCACGCTTATAAACGACATGACCTGGATCGATCATTTTCCGGAGTTGAAGAAGCTTCCGGAGCCGTCGCTGGCCATGGTGGAACGGGCCGGTCGCGTGGTGTCTCTGCCGGCGGGGGCGGTTGTGTTCGGGCCCGGGCAACCGCCGCAGAACTATCTTCTCCTGATCAACGGGACCGTTCGCGTGCATCAGCTCTCCGAGGCGGGGCGCGAAATCGTTCTCTATCGCGTGACCGCTGGCGAGAGCTGCGCCATGACGACTGCGTGCTTGATCGGCGATGAGGTTTATCAGGCGGAAGGCGTAGCGGAGACGCCCATCGAGGCCGTTGCGTTGCCGAAAACGGCGTTCGACGAGGCGATTTCAAAGTCGCCCGATTTCCGGCGCTTTGTCTTTGCGGCCTTGGCCAGCCGTATGACGAACTTGTTCAAGTTGATCGAGGAAGTGGCATTTTCCCGGATCGATATCCGGTTGGCGCAGCGGCTGCTCGATCTTGCAGGCGACAGCGATCGCGTGCCGATGACGCATCAGCAGCTGGCCTCGGAGTTGGGCACCGCGCGCGAGGTGATCAGCCGGCAGTTGACCGAGTTTCAGCGGCGCGGTTGGGTTGCCACAGCGCGAGGCGCGCTCACGATCGTAGATCCGGGCGCACTGCGCCAGCTCGTGAGCGTCCGGTAGTACGCAGGCCATCGTGACATCATCACAGACGTCCTTTTCCGCGCGGCGTAGCGTGTCCTCATCAGACAGATGGAGACACCCATGCCGTGCAACGAAGGAAAAATCGACCGCCTGCTCCGCATCATCGCCGGTGCGGCTATTCTCAGCCTCTATTTCGTCGGCCCGCAGACACCCTGGGCGCTGATTGGCATCGTGCCGCTGGTAACGGGATTGCTCGGCTATTGCCCGGCTTATGCGCTGATCGGCGTGAACACCTGCGCCCGGAAGGCATGATTGGACGTGCGGGCTAGCGGGGGCGGAGTGTTCGGATTATAGAGCGGCGATGACCGGCCGGACGCAATTCGCCCTTGATGTCGCTTTTCACGTTTCAGCCGCGGGTGGCATGTGGCTGCTCGCGGCGGGGATTTTTGGTTGGCGGCCATCCGGTTCCGGCAAGCCGGCTGGCGGGGATGGCTTAGAGGGTGGTGCTGCCGATGGGACCGCACCTGATCTCTCCGAAATCGTTCACGCGCTCGACATCGCGGCCATCGTTTTGGATGCGGAGCGGCGGATCGCGGTGTTCAACCGGCACGCGGCCGACCTCTTTCCGTCGATCACGGCTGGGGCGCCGGTGGGGCTTGCGACGCGCAACCCCGACCTTATGGTTTCGATCGATCGCAGCTTTGCGCAAGGACGCAGCGAGACGGCCGAATTCACGGAGCGCATGTTGCAGGGGCGGCGGTTCATTGTCACCTCGACGCCGCTTTCAGGGCCGCGTCTGCTGTTGCAATTTCGCGATACAAGCGAACAAGAACGGTTGGCGCAGTTGCGCGCCGATTTCATCGCCAATGCGAGCCATGAGTTGCGCACGCCGCTTGCTTCGATCAAAGGATTTATCGAAACGCTGATGGGTCCGGCGCGAAACGACGAGGCCGCGCGCAAACGCTTTCTCGGCATCATGGCGACCCAGGCGCAGCGGATGAACCGCATTCTCGATGATTTGTTGTCGCTCAGCCGGATCGAAATGCGCGCGCATTTGCGGCCGGAAAGTCCGGTCGACATGAACGATCTCATCGCGCACGTCATACGTGGATTGGAGCCTTTGGCGCAGCAGGCCGACATCGCTCTCAAGTTTGTGCCGTCGACGGGGGCGAGCCCGGTGCGGGGCGATCGCGACGAGCTTGAACAGGTGCTGCAGAACCTTATTCATAACGCGATCAAATACGGCCGGCCGTGCGGCACCGTCGATGTCGCGATCCGTGAACGCACACGGCGGACAGGTCAACCGGCGGCGCTGGAAATCGCCGTCACGGACGACGGGCCCGGGATCGCGCCCGAACACCTGCCGCGCTTGACGGAGCGCTTTTACCGGGTGGACACGGCGCGCAGCCGCGAACAGGGCGGTACGGGCCTCGGGCTTGCGATCGTTAAGCATATATTGAACCGGCACCGGGGGGAGTTGGAGATCTCCTCCGAAGTCGGCCGCGGCTCGCGATTCACCGTCGTTTTGGAGACGTTGATCGAACGGGGACCGTGACGCGCCGGCACAGTATTTTTTATCTTTATAATTCAGCTCTTTAATCCGTCACAAAAGGTTTGCGCCCAGCCGCTATGGGTGATGCCGCGCGCAAACGTTCGGACCAGCGGGACGCCGCCTCCGTGCAGGGCAACAGGAGTTTCTCCCTATGAATAAGGTTACCATTCTCGCGATTTCAATCGTGAGCGGTTTCGCGCTGACCACGGCCGCAGAGGCTCGTGACCAGATCCGCATCGTCGGATCGTCGACGGTGTATCCGTTCACCACCGCCGTTGCAGAGCAGTTCGGCAAGTCTTCGGGTGGCAAGACGCCGGTCGTGGAATCGACCGGTACCGGCGGCGGTATGAAGATCTTCTGCGAAGGCGTCGGCGTCGACAAGGCGGACGGCACCAACGCATCGCGCCGCATCAAGAAGAGCGAATTCGAACTCTGTGACAAGAACGGCGTCAAGGACATCATCGAACTGATGGTTGGCTTTGACGGCCTGACCATCGCTCAGTCGAAGGATGGTCCGCAGGTTTCGCTGACCCGCAAGCAGGTCTTCCAGGCACTTGCCGAGAAGGTCCCGAACGACAAGGGTGAGCTTGTTGACAATCCCTACAAGAATTGGTCGGACATCGATCCGTCGCTGCCGAATATCAAGATCGAAGTCCTCGGCCCTCCGCCGACCTCTGGCACGCGCGACAGCTTCCATGAACTCTTCATGGAAAAGGGCGCCGAAGGCTTTGACAGCCTGAAGGCGATGAAGAAGAAGGACGAGGAAGCCAAGACGAAGGACTTCGAAAAGGTCTGGAAGTCGATCCGCAAGGACGGCGCCTACGTCGAAGCGGGCGAGAACGACAACGTGATCGTGCAGAAGCTCGAGGGCAACAAGAACGCCTTCGGCATCTTCGGCTTCTCGTTCCTGGAAGAGAATGCCGACAAGCTCAAGGGCGTTTCGATCGAAGGCGCTGAGCCGACGTTCGATAACATCTCGGGCGGCAAGTACAAGGGCGCCCGTCCGCTGTTCGTCTACTTCAAGAAGGCGCACATCGGCGTGATCCCCGGCCTCGACAAGTTCATTGCCGAGTACACGTCGGAGAAGGCTCTTGGCGCTGAAGGCTATCTGACCGAGAAGGGCCTCGTTGCTCTTCCGAAGGACGCCTTCGAGAAGTCCGCCAAGGCTGCCAACGAAGGCGCGACGCTGAAGGCCGACGAGCTGAAGTAAGCCGATACCGGTGAGGCCGCGCGGCTCGATCGCGCGGCCTCTTCTCCACAAAGTCTACGCGTCACGAAAGTTAGAAAATAGACCGCTCGCCCGGAGTGGTATTGCAAGGGTTGCTAGCTATGGCCGGTTGGTACGCGCTCGTCGTCGTCGCGCTGATGTTGGTGGGCTTCGTGCTCGCTCGCGGCCGGGCGCGGTCCGTCGCAGGCGGCAACTATGCAGGCATGCACTCCTTGCCGTCTTACCACGGCCTCTACACCGCCTCGCTGGCCTTTCTCCCGGCGCTCTTGACGTTTTTCATCGGCAGCCAGATCGCCGGGTACGTTTCGACCCAAAGTGCCATCTCGGCGCTGCCCGGCGACATCCAATCCGATGTTTTGAGGCAGGGCGCTGCGCTTCGAGAGGCGCTCAACATCGCTTATGGCGGACCGGTCGGCGCGGCCAGCGCCGAAGTTCAGAGCGCTGCTGCGACCTATATTTCGACATTGTCGGCTGGTCAGTGGATAACGCTGGCTGTAGGAATTCTTGCGGGCCTCACAGGTTTGTCCTGGGGCTTGAGCCGCGTGTCGATGAACTTCCGTGCCCGCAACGCGTTCGAGAAGCTCGTCTTCGCTCTACTTTGGATTTGTGCGACCATCGCCGTATTGACGACCATCGGAATCGTGTTTTCCGTGGTGGGCGAAACATACCCGTTCTTCTTCGATCCTGCGATCAAGGGAAAGCCGACGGTTTTTGAATTCCTGTTTGGCACCGACTGGAACCCGCAGGCTGCGATGCGCGCCGACCAGGGCGACATTCAGACGGCGTACGGTTTCCTGCCGCTCCTGACTGGCACTTTGTTGATCACCGTCATCGCGATCGCGGTTGCAGGTCCGCTTGGGTTGTTTTCGGCAATCTATCTGGCCGAGTACGCTTCGCCTCGCATCCGGGCCATCGCTAAGCCGGTCCTGGAAATCCTTGCCGGCATTCCGACCGTTGTTTTGGGCTTCTTCGCAGCCTTGACGGTTGCACCCTACATCCGCGGATGGGGCGAGGCGTTCGGGTTGAACGTCGCCTCAGAAAGCGCTCTTGCTGCCGGTGTCGTCATGGGCATGATGATCATTCCGTTCATCTCCTCACTCTCTGACGACGTCATCAATGCAGTGCCGCAATCCTTGCGCGATGGCTCCTACGCCATGGGCGCGACCAAGTCGGAGACGATCAGGCAGGTTGTTCTGCCTGCTGCCTTGCCCGGCATCGTGTCGGCCTTCATGCTGGCAATCAGCCGGGCCATTGGGGAGACCATGATCGTGGTGATGGCCGCGGGGCTTGCTGCCAACCTCACCTTCAATCCGCTTGACGCCGTGACGACGATCACCGTCCAAATCAAGACCATTCTTGTGGGCGACCAAGAGTTCGACAGCGCGAAGACGCTGGCTGCATTCGCACTGGGCTTCGTCCTCTTCTTCGTGACGCTGGTTCTCAACTTCATCGCATTGAAGGTCGTGCAGAAATACCGGGAGCAATATGACTGATATCACAGCGGGTGGCGTCTCCCCTCCGATGCGCCGGGTCGAGTTCGACACGGCGGAGGCCAAGGCTCGCTTGCGCGGGCGGTACCGGTCCGAAGCGCGCTTCAAAGCCTATGGTATTGCGGCACTCGTTGTTGCAGCCGCGTTTTTGTTTGCGCTGCTGTCGAGCATCGTGATGCGGGGTATTCCTGGTTTCTTCCAGCATTACCTCGTGGCCGATGTCCTGGTTGACGCCGCAAAGATCGATCCCGAGGGCAAGGGCGATGCGGCGACGTTGCGGGCCGGCGATTACACGGCCGTTGCGCGCGCAGCACTCGCTGAAGCGATCCCTGGCGTCGAAGGCCGGCAACTCAAGCGCGAGTTGAACGGTCTGCTCAGTTCGGGAGCCGGGGACGCACTTCGCGAAATGGTGGTGGCTGATCCTTCACTGGTCGGGCAGCGCGTGAAGGCGCCCTTGCTGCTGGCCGACGAGGCCGACGTGTTCCTCAAGACCTCGGGAACCAAAATCCGCGTCATATCCGATACCCGCGGAATCGCAACACCATCGGCCACGACGGGCGAGATTTCTATCCTCGTCGGCGCCAATGATTTTGCCGACGACGTCGCGCTCGTTAAAGCTGAATTGAAGGCTTTGGCCGACAGCATCGACGAGACGATTGCGCGCCGCAAGGCACGCGGGGCAACGGTCGAAAGCCTGGCGGATCTCGAGCGAGAAGCAACCGAACTTCGCCGGCGCCATGCGGCTGCCGCAACGTCGGAGAGGCTTGATGCAAAAACTGCGAGCCGTCTCGTTGCCATTAACGGCGGGTTGGTGAAAGTCAAGGAGATGACTCCCACGCTTGTCAAAGGCGAGGTGATCATTCCGTTGAAGTCCACGGCTGATGCGGCACCTGGCACATGGGAAATCCGCGTTTATGAAACACCTGAGTCCAATCGCAATCTGAATGATCGCGGTTTGGCGTTCCTGGAAGAGTTGAAGGCGAAGGGGCTCGTGGAAAGCCAGTTCAATTTCGCGTTCTTCACGCGCGGCGACAGCCGGGAGGCGGAACTGGCGGGCATTCAGGGTGCTCTCGTCGGATCAATCCTGACGCTGCTTGTTACCATCGGTCTGTGTCTGCCCATCGGCGTACTGGCCGCGATCTATCTTGAGGAATTCGCGCCTAAGAACCGGATCACGGAACTCATCGAGATCAACATCAATAACCTTGCGGCGGTGCCCTCGATCGTCTTCGGTCTCCTGGGCCTTGCGGTCTTTCTGAATTTCTTCGGGATGCCGCGCTCGGCGCCGCTCGTGGGCGGTCTGGTGCTCGCGCTTCTTGTACTGCCGACCATCATCATCGCCTCGCGGGCCGCTTTGAAATCCGTGCCTCCGTCGATCCGTGAGGCAGCTCTCGGCGTCGGCGCCTCAAAGCAGCAGGCCGTTTTCCACCACGTTCTACCTCTCGCGATGCCGGGAATCATGACTGGAACGATCATTGGCATGGCGCATGCTCTCGGCGAGACCGCGCCGCTGCTCATGATCGGCATGATCGCCTTCATCGTCGATGTGCCTTCCAGCCTGACCCAGGCCGCCACCGTTCTGCCTGTTCAAATCTTCCTCTGGTCGGACCTGCCCGAACCCGCCTTCAAGATGAAGACGGCCGCCGCCATCATAGTTCTTCTGGCCGTTCTGTTCCTCATGAACGGTCTCGCCATCTGGCTGCGAAAGAAGTTTGAACGCCGCTGGTAGCCGTTATAGGAACATAGAGACATCCCATGGACATGCGACCAGACCCGCTCATCATGATGACCACCCAAGCTCAAGCACCGACAACGACGCCCACCAAAGTCGCAGCAAAGAACGTGAACGTCTATTATGGGGCAAAGCACGCTCTAAAGGACGTTTCCGTCGACATTCCCGAGAAGTCGGTGACGGCTTTCATCGGGCCATCGGGCTGTGGAAAGTCGACGTTTCTCCGGTGCATCAACCGGATGAACGACACGGTCGCTTCGTGCCGGGTGGAAGGCCTTATTCAGATCGACGGGAAAGACATCTACGATCCCGCCCTCGATCCCGTGCAGCTGCGCGCCCGCGTGGGCATGGTGTTCCAGAAGCCGAACCCGTTTCCGAAGTCGATTTACGACAACGTCGCCTATGGGCCGCGCATTCACGGTCTTTCAAAGTCCAAGGTGGAGCTCGATCAGATCGTCGAGAGCAGCCTGCGCAAGGCCAGTCTTTGGGAAGAAGTGAAGGATCGCCTGAACGATAGCGGCACTGGGCTCTCCGGCGGACAGCAGCAGCGGCTCTGCATCGCACGGACGATTGCGATCAATCCGGAAATCATCCTGATGGACGAGCCGTGCTCCGCGCTCGACCCGATTGCAACGGCTCGTATTGAAGAACTCATGGAAGAACTGCGTCACAACTTCACGATGATTATCGTGACTCATTCGATGCAGCAGGCCGCCCGCGTTTCACAGCGCACCGCCTTCTTCCATCTTGGCATTCTGGTGGAGACGGGAAGCACAAGCGACATCTTCACCAACCCGACCGACAAGCGGACGCAGGACTACATCACTGGCCGCTTCGGCTGAGTTCGCTTAACCCTTATCGTGCCATTTGCTCCCCGACCGGGGAAGGAACACGCCATGTCAGAACACATCGTGAAGTCGTACGAGCAGGAACTCGCGGGTTTGGACGACAAGATCAGCCAGATGGGTGGGCTTGCCGAACAGCTCGTCGGTGAGGCTTTCGATTCTCTGGCCAGCCACAATCCCGCGCGGGCGCGGGCGACGGTCGCCAGCGATGCCACCATCGACTTGCTGCACCGTGAGCTGGAAGAGCAGGTCATCCTGATGATCGCACGCCGGCAGCCGCTGGCGAACGATCTGCGGCAGGTGATCTCGGTGCTCAAGGTGGCCGGTGAACTTGAGCGCGTTGGCGATCTTGCCAAGAATGTCGCCAAGCGCGCGCAGGCCATTTCGGGGGAGACGCATCCCAAGGGATTGCTGACCGGCTTGCAGCATATGACCGATCTGGCATCGCGGCAGTTGAAGGATGTGCTCGACGCCTACGCGGCGCGCAATCCCGAGCGAGCGATGCAGGTCTGGCGGCAGGATGAAAACCTGGATGCCGTCTACAATTCGGTGTTCCGCGAACTTCTGACGTACATGATGGAAGATCCGCGCAACATCGGACTATGCACGCATTTGCTCTTCGTGGCGAAAAACCTCGAGCGGATTGGCGATCACACGACCAACATCGCCGAGACGGTCACGTATATGACGCGTGGATCGCTGCCGGAAGGCGAGCGTCCGAAGGGCGATCTCACCAGTTCAACCCTCATGTCGGGTCCCATCCGCTAAGGCGAAAGATTGAGAAGAAAAGTCCATGCCGGCTAAGGTTCTGATCGTCGAGGACGAGGAGTCGATCGTCACGCTTCTGTCCTACAATCTCCAGGCGGAGGGCTATAACGTCGTGCACACGCCATCTGGTACCGATGCCATGATGGTGATGCAGGAAGAACGGCCTGATCTCATCATTCTCGATTGGATGCTGCCGGGTCTTGCAGGCATCGAGATCTGCCGGCAGATCCGGGCGCGACCGGAGACAAAGGGCCTGCCGGTTATCATGCTGACGGCGCGCGGCGAGGAAGGCGACAAGATCCGGGGCTTGCAGACCGGTGCCGACGACTATGTGGTCAAGCCGTTTTCAGTTTCGGAACTTGTGGCGCGCGTAAAAGCTCTGTTGCGCCGCGCCGCGCCGGAACGAATCGCCGACGTGCTGGAAGGCAACGGCATTAAACTCGACCGGGTGGCGCACCGGGTGACGCGCTTTGGCCGCGAGGTGAACGTCGGCCCGACAGAATACCGCCTGTTGGAACAGTTCATGGAAAACACGGGGCGGGTGCTCAGCCGTTCGCAGCTGCTGGACGGGACGTGGGGCCGGGATTCGGACGTCGATGAACGAACGGTGGACGTGCATGTCGGCCGTTTGCGCAAAGCGATCGTGCGCGGCAACGAGCCTGATCCCATCCGAACGGTTCGCGGCGCGGGCTATGTGTTCGACGACGAGAGCTAGGCCGCGCGGCCGGTTCTGGCCGCTCCACCCGGTGTAATGCCCGCGATGAATGCGCCGACGGCGTCGGTGAAGGCCTGATCGCTATCCAACGAGCGGAACGCAGGCAGGAGCGCTGCAGTCGCTGGAAATGTCTCGACGGCAAGTCCGGCCATTTCCTGTTCTTGCGTTCCGTCGAGCGGCTTGAGCAGACCTTCGATTTCGGCGAGCGCGAAGCCCAGCACAAACGCATAGAACGATAAGCCAAGACCCGCCGCCCGCTCCGGCGGCAGACCGGCATCCAGGAGCGCGCGATAGACGATTTCGCTGGAGACGTGGTCAGCCATGCCGGTGGCGTGAAAGCGGAAGTGGAGATGGAACAGCCGAGGATGCCGGCGGGCCAGTTCGCGGTAGGCGATAGCGACGTTCATCAAGTCCGCTTGCCAGGTTCCGGAGGGTTCGGGCAAGGCAATCGATCCCAAGGCCCGATCGGCGATCTGGCGAAGCAATTCCTCCTTCGAGCGAAAATGGTGCAACACCGTCATTGGATCGATGCCCATCGCGGCGCCGACCTTGCGAACGGAAAACCCCTCTTCTCCTGCCGCGTCGAGCAAGCCGAAAGCAGCCTCTAGGATCTCGGAACGATCCAGGCCACGGGGGGTGCGGGAGCGGGCTTTTGGTTTTCGCACGGGATTGGTCTTGACACTTCTACGGCGTAGATCATAACCTGTGCGCTATCGCGATGGCTTTGTAAAGCCCTACGGGCGGTCCCGGCGCACAGGTTGACGGTGCGGCTGAGGCCTGTTCTCAATGCGCGGTATGAACGCGGCCACGTGCGCTGGACCAGCGCCATGATGAGGGAGGAGCGATATCGATATGACACGCACGCATCGCCCCTCGGCCATCGCCAATCTTTTTGACCGCCGCACGCAAAAGAACGAGCTTTTGCGGCTTTGCGCGCGCGTCGGTTTCACGCCCCCGGGAGATCTCCAGCCTCATTGACGAAAGATCCCACGGGGGATCGTGCCTTAGCTGGAGACCAAGCTCACATGTCGAACAAATATTCCACGGCTCGGATGCAGGAGCTGGATGCGAAGCATCATTTGCATCCGTTCTCCAACCACAAGTCGCTGCGGGCGGCCGGCTCGCGGGTGATTGTCGGCGGGGAAGGCGCGCACTTCATCGACAGTGAAGGTAAGCGCGTGCTCGACGGCATGTCGGGCCTGTGGACGACGAACGTCGGATACGGCCGCGAGGAACTGGCAAAAGCTGCTTACGATCAGATGCTGGAGCTGCCGTACTACAATACGTTTTTCCAGACGACGCATCCGCGTGTCGTTGAGCTATCGGAAAAGCTGTCTCAGATCGCGCCGGCGGGCATCCGGCAGGTGTTCTACGGGTCGTCGGGTTCGGAATCAAACGACACGGCCGTGCGCATGATCCGGCATTACTGGGTCATCAAGGGCGAGCCGAAGCGGCGCATCATCATCAGCCGGCGCAACGCCTATCACGGCTCGACGATTACGGCGGCCTCGATGGGCGGCATGGCGCTGATGCATTCGCAGCTCTATCCGCCCTACGAAGGCTTCCGGCACGTGATGGAACCTTACTGGTATGGCAATTCGGAACAGGGCGAGACGCCGGAAGAATTCGGCCTGCGCGCGGCAAAGGCCGTCGAAGACGAAATCCTGGCGGTGGGACCTGAGAACGTCGCGGCGTTCGTGGGCGAGCCGGTGATGGGGGCTGGCGGATTGAAGATTGCGCCGTCGACCTATTGGCCGGCGGTGCAGAAGATCGTCGAAAAGTACGGCATTCTGTTCCTGCACGACGAGGTCATCACGGGCTTCGGGCGCACGGGCAAGTGGTTTGCGGCCGATTACTACGGCACCAAGCCGGACCTCGTCACGTTCGCGAAGGCGGCGACGTCGGGTTACATCCCGTTGTCGGGGCTCTTGGTGGGCGACCGCGTGGCAAATGCGTTCGCGGAGCACGACGACGAATTTTATCATGGCTACACGTATGCCGGACATCCGGTGGCGTGCGCGGTCGCACTGAAGAACATCGAGATCATGGAACGCGAGCGGCTGGTGGAGAAGGTCAACGATGTGACCGGACCGGCGCTGGCGCGTATGCTGGGCAAGTTCAAGGACCACCCACTCGTCGGCGAAGTGCGTTCCATCGGCATGCTGGGCGCTATCGAACTCGTCGCCGACAAGCGCACGCGCCGTCGCTTCGACGATCCAGGCCGGGTGGGCACGATCTGCCGTAATCACTTCTCGCGCGAGGGCTACATCATGCGCGCCATCGGCGACACGATGGTGACCGCGCCGCCGCTGATCTTCACGGAAGAGCATTTCGCGGAAGCCGAGCGCGTGATCGCCAAGGTGCTCGACCTGACGCTGAACGATGTCGCCGGAGAGCTCGCCGCATGAGCCGTCCGATCGTCGTCATTCCCTGCTGTACGAAGACCATTGAGGGCTACACCTTCGATGCGGTCAGCCGGAAGTATTCGGCTGCCGTCGCCGAGGTGGCCGAATGCCAGCCGTTGCTCATACCGCTCGATGCCGCACTCGTGGACATCGGCGCGGTGCTGGACGTGGCGGACGGCATTCTGTTTTCGGGCAGCCCATCTAACGTCGCGCCTGGGCATTACAGCAAGGAAGACCCTGTGATTCCGGATGCTCTCGATCCGGCACGCGATGCGGTGACGTTGCCGCTGATCCGTACGGCTGTTGAGCGGAAAATCCCGATGATGGCGATCTGCCGGGGCTTTCAGGAACTGAATGTCGCGCTCGGTGGGACGCTGCATCAGGCTGTCCATGCGCAAGAGGGCAAGCGGGATCATCGCGAGCGCAAAGAGGTTTCTCTGGAGGAGCGGTGGGGGCCTGTGCACTCGCTCAATCTCACTGGCCGCTTGCGCGAATGGGTCGGCCAGGAGGAAATTCTGGTCAACTCGCTGCATGGTCAAGGTCTCAAGGATCTGGCTCCGCGGCTCACGGCGGAAGCCTTTGCCGAGGATGGTCTCGTTGAGGCCGTCCGCGGACCCGATGATCACCCGTTCTGTCTCGGTGTGCAGTGGCACCCCGAGTGGCGCGCTTCAGAAAACCCCGTATCTGTGAAGCTGTTCCGCCGGTTTGGCAGCGCAGCAGGAGCCAAGCTGTCATGACTGAGACGTATCTGACGACCGAGCAGGCCAAGGACTTTCTCGCGAAATATCCCAGCGTGCAGTGGATCGACATCTTCATGCACGACCTCAACGGCATTCCGCGCGGCAAGCGTATCCGCTCGCGCGATCTGCTGGCGTTCGCCGACAAAGGCTTCATGGTTCCGTCCACCTGCTACATCATGGATATGCGCGGATCGTGCGTGGAAGAGACCGGGCGGCTGTGGGAAACGGGTGATCCGGATCTGCAGTTCAAGATCCTGGCAGAGACACTTGCGCCGGTGGCTGTCGACGGGACCACCCATGCGCAGGCAGTGATGGTACCGGTGGAAGATGACGGCGGGCTCGATCCGCGGCGGATCTTGCAGCGGCAGACGGCAGCTCTGGGCAAGATGGGTTTCCAGCCGGTGACGGCGGTGGAACTTGAATTCTACGTCAGCGCTGCGTCGAGCAACGGCGTGTTCGAATTGAAGACGCCGTGCGGGCTCGTAGACAATCCGGATTGGCAGCAGCTCTATCAGTTCGAGGAGCTGGATTGCGTCGGGCCGTTTATCGACGACATTTACAAAATCGCCGAAGCACAAGGGCTGCCGGTGGATGCCGTACTGCAGGAGGCGGGTCCGGGACAATTCGAGATCAATCTCAAGCATAAGAAGGATGCGGCGGGGGCGGCGCTGGACGGGCTGCTCTTGAAGCGGGCGGTGAAAGCTGCGGCGCGTGCGCACAAGATGGAAGCGACGTTCATGGCCAAACCGCACCATGATTGGTCGGGATCGGGCATGCATATCCATGTGTCGCTGGTGGATAAGGACGGAAAGAACGTCTTTGCCGGCGATCCGATCTCGCCCCTGTTCCGAAACGCGCTTGGTGGATTGCGCGAGACGATGGGGGACTTCATGGCGATTTGGGCGCAGTCGGCGAATGCATACCGGCGCTATCAGCCGAAATCGTATGTGCCGATGGCGGCGCATTGGGGTTTCAACAATCGCACCGCGTCGCTGCGGGTGCTTAACACTTCTGCGAATGCCACCCGCGTGGAGCACCGCATCGCGGGGGCGGACGCCAATCCATATCTCGTTCTTGCGGCGGTACTCGGCGGCATTCACCACGGGATCGTGAACAAGCTCGATCCGGGACCGGCGGCGGAAGGCAATTGCGACGGGTCGAATGCACCGAAGGTGCCGACGGCGTGGAACAATGCCATCGCCCAGTTCCGGGATTCGACGGCGGTGACCGAGCAATTGGGCGCGATCTTCCAAAACACTTATGCGGAAATGAAAGACACGGAACGGCGCGACTTCGAACGCGTCGTGACGGCGCTTGATCATCAGTGGTACGCGCGCGTCGCGTGAGGATGAATTGACATGACCTCGCTTGCGCATTTTGAAACTCTCGCTGGAAGCATGGCGATTCCGGGACATGCCGTGATCGACGGGAAAGTCGTCCCGGCGCTTTCGGGCCAGACGTTCTCCAACGTCAGTCCGCGCAACGGGGCCGTCATCAATCAGGTGGCGGAGGCTGACGGGGCCGACATCGATGTCGCGGTGGCCGCCGCGCGGCGGGCATTCGAAGAGGGCACATGGCGGCGGATGCACTACCGCCAGAAGAAGAAAATCCTGTTCAAGTTTGCGGACCTGATGGAGCGCGACGCGGAGCAGCTGGCGCTTCTGGAAAGCCTCGACGTCGGCAAGCCGATCAAGGACTCGCTGTCGGTCGATATCCCGGGATCGATCAAGACGCTGCGTTACTACGCGGAGGCGCTGGACAAGGTCTATGGCGAAGTGGGGCCGGAGACGACGGACCGGATCTCCTTTGCCGTGCATGAACCGCTGGGCGTCATCGGCGTCATCGTGCCCTGGAACTTCCCGTTGCTGATGGCGATGTGGAAAGTTGGGCCGGCGCTGGCGATGGGAAATTCCATTGTCTTGAAGCCTGCGGAACAATCGCCGCTGACAGCATTGAAGATGGGTGAACTGGCGCTTGAAGCGGGGTTGCCGCCGGGCGTGCTCAACATCGTGCCCGGCTTTGGTGCCACGGCTGGTAAGGCGCTCGCCTTGCATATGGACGTCGACATGATCGCGTTCACGGGCTCGGGTCCGGTGGGCAAGCTCTTGATGCAGTATTCTGGTCAGTCGAACCTGAAGCGCGTGTCGCTGGAGTTGGGCGGCAAATCTCCACAGATCGTGTTTGCGGATTGCCCGGACCTCAACGCGGCGGCGGTGAGCGCAGCGTGGGGCGTGTTTTTCAATCAGGGTGAGGTTTGCACGGCGGCGTCGCGCTTGTTGGTGCAAGAGGACATCGCGGATGAGTTCGTCGACAAGCTTTTGAAAGTGGCCAAGAAGATCATTCCCGGAGATCCGCTTAATCCTACGACGACGTTTGGGTCAATGGTCAGCGAAGAGCAGATGAAGACGGCGCTGCGCTACATCGGGACGGCGAACGGCGAAGGCAATACGCTGCGGCTTGGCGGCAAACGCGCGCGCGAGGAGACGGGCGGCTATTATGTCGAGCCGACGGTGTTTGACGCCGTGCAGCCGACGCATACGCTGGCCCGCGAGGAAGTGTTTGGGCCGGTTCTGGCGGTGACGCGATTTAAGACGCCGGAGGAGGCGATCAAAATCGCGAACGGGACCGTGTACGGGTTGGCCGCCGGGTTGTGGACGCGCGACGTGACGCTCGCTCATCGAACCGCGCGCGAACTCAGGGCCGGGCTCGTGTGGGTCAATGGCTGGGATGCCTGCGACATCACCATGCCGTTCGGCGGATTCAAGCAGTCTGGCTTCGGGCGTGATCGCTCGATGCATGCGCTGCACAAATACGCCGACCTGAAAGCCATCTCGATCACACTGCGTTGACGGAGACCGGACCCCATGGACATGACCCCTGACGATTTTCCCACCTCCGCCTATATCGGCGGCACGTGGGTGACGTCGAAGGACCAGTTCGCGGTGATCAATCCGGCAACGGGTCTCGACATTGCGCGGGTGCCAAACTTGACGCCGGCGGATGCGCGCCGCGCGATCGATGCGGCGAGTTCGGCGCTGCCCGAGTGGTCTGCCAAGACGGCAAAGGAACGCGCGGCCGTGCTGCGGCGCTGGTATGATCTCATTCTCGCGGAGTCGGAAGCTCTCGCACAGTTGATGACGGCGGAGCAGGGCAAGCCGCTGGCTGAGTCCCGGGGCGAGGTGGCCTACGGCGCGTCGTTCGTGGAGTGGTTTGCGGAAGAGGGCAAGCGCGCCTACGGGCGCACGATTCCGACGACGGCGTCGACCAAGCGCTACATCACGATCAAGCAGCCGATCGGTGTTGTGGCCGCGATTACGCCGTGGAATTTTCCGATTGCGATGATCACGCGCAAGGTGGCGCCTGCGTTAGCTGCCGGGTGCACGATCATCGTGAAGCCGGCGGAGGATACGCCGTTGTGCGCGCTCGCACTGGCGAAGCTTGCCGAGAAGGCCGGCGTTCCAGCGGGCGTCTTCAACGTGGTGACGACGCAGGATGCGCGCGGCGTGGGCGAGGTCTTGTGCGCCGATGGCCGGGTGCGCAAACTGACGTTCACGGGATCGACGGAGGTCGGCAAGATCCTCTATCGTCAATGCGCGGACACGGTGAAGAAGCTGACGCTGGAATTGGGCGGAAATGCACCGCTCATCATTTTCGACGACGCCGATCTCGATCAGGCGGTTGCCGGCGCCATGGCCTCCAAGTATCGCAACGCCGGACAGACGTGCGTGTGCGCCAATCGGATCATCGTGCAGGCGGGCATTTACGACCGCTTCGCCTCGGCGTTGGCGGCGGCGGCGGAAAAGCTCGTTGTTGGGCCGGGCGCCACCGCTGGTGTCAATCTTGGACCGCTGATCAACGCGGAGGCGGTCGCCAAAGTCGAAAACTTGATGGCAGATGCGGTGGCGAAGGGTGGCACTGTGAAGACCGGCGGCGCCAAGGATGCGGCCGGGTCGCTGTTCTACAAGCCGACCGTGCTGACGGGCGTCACTGCGGATATGGATATCGTGAGCCAGGAAATCTTCGGACCCGTCGCCGCACTCATCAAGTTCGAGACGGACGAGGAGGCGATTGCGCTCGCCAACAACACGCCGTTTGGGCTCGCGGCTTATCTCTTCAGCCAGAACATTCACCGGGCCTGGAAGGCGGCGGAGAAGCTGGAAGCGGGCATGGTCGGCGTCAACGAAGGCATCTTCTCGAATGAAGTTGTGCCGTTCGGCGGTGTGAAGGAGAGCGGGCTTGGACGCGAGGGTGCGGCCGAGGGTTTGGAAGAGTATCTCGAGACAAAGTTCATCTGTCTGGGCGGGATGTAGGGCGATGGTCGCGGTGTCTCCGAAGACAGTGGGATTGGATCACGCGGCGGGCGAAAGCGCGCTGCGCGCGTCGTTCGATTGGGCCGATCCGCTGGGTTATGCGGCGCTGCTCAGCGAAGACGAACGGATGTTGAGTGAGGCAGCGCGGAAGTTTGCAGCCGATAAGCTCGCTCCGCGTGTGATCAAGGATTTCCGCACTGAGGGCTTCGACCGCTCGATTATGCGCGATCTGGGCGCCATGGGCTTTCTTGGCCCGACGATCCCGGAGGCGTATGGCGGGGCGGGTGTGGGTGCTGTCTCGTATGGTCTCATCGCGCGCGAAATCGAGGCGGTGGACAGCGGCTATCGCTCGGCGATGAGCGTGCAGTCGAGCCTCGTGATGTATCCGATCTGGGCCTATGGCACGGAGGCGCAGCGGCAGCAGTTTTTGCCGGCGCTGGCGACGGGTGAGATGGTCGGATGCTTTGGATTGACGGAGCCGGATCACGGCTCGGATCCGGGCGGCATGACCACCCGGGCGCGGCGGGAAGCGGGCGGCTATCGCCTCGACGGCGCCAAGACGTGGATCACGAATGCGCCGATCGCCGACATCGCCATCGTGTGGGCGAAGACGGACGACGGGCCGATCCGGGGTTTCATCGTCGAGCGTGGCATGGCCGGTTTTTCGACGCCGACCATCGATAGTAAAGTGTCGCTACGGGCGTCGATCACGGGCGAAATCGTGCTGGAGGGCGTGTTCGTTCCGGAGGCCAATCTGCTGGCGAACGTGGCCGGACTCAAGGGACCGTTCGGTTGCCTGAACAATGCGCGGTTTGGGATCGCCTGGGGTGCAATCGGTGCGGCGGAGGCTTGCTGGCGGACGGCGCGGCAGTACGTTCTCGACCGGGCGCAGTTCGGGCGGCCGCTGGCAGCCAATCAGCTCATTCAAATGAAGCTTGCCAACATGCAGACGGAGATCGCGCTGGCATTCGGCGCGTGCCTGCAGGCGGGCCGCATGAAAGACGAGGACCGGCTGGCGCCGGAAGCGATTTCGCTGATCAAGCGCAACAGCTGCCTGAAGGCGCTCGATATCGCGCGGACCGCGCGTGACATGCTGGGCGGCAACGGCATCTCGGACGAATACCCGATTATCCGCCACATGCTGAACCTCGAAGCGGTGAATACCTACGAGGGCACAGCCGACATTCACGCTTTGATCCTGGGCCGCGCGCAGACCGGTATCCAGGCTTTCTCCTGAGGAGCATACGACCCATGGCCACTTCTGCCGAACTTCATGAACGCCGCAGTGCTGCCGTGCCGCGCGGCATTGGTCATGCCACTTCGATCTATGCCGCGCGCGCGCTCAACTCCGAGATCTGGAGCGAGGACGGGAAGCGCTACATCGATTTCGCGGCTGGCATTGCGGTGACCAACACGGGACACCAACATCCGCGAATTCTGAAGGCGGTCGAAGAGCAGATGAAGGCGTTCAGCCATGTCTGCTTCCAGGTGACGCCGTACGAATCTTACGTGCGCCTCGCCGAGCGGCTGAACGCGATTGCGCCCGTCGAAGGGCCGGCGAAGACCATGCTGATCTCGACGGGTGCGGAAGCGGTCGAGAACGCGGTGAAAGTCGCGCGCGCGTACACGGGGCGGCCGGGCATCATCTCTTTCACGGCCGGCTTTCATGGCCGCACCATGATGGGCATGGCGCTGACCGGGAAAGTCGTGCCTTACAAGAAGGGCTTTGGCCCCTTCCCTGCCGATATCTATCAGGTGGAGTTTCCGAACGCCTATCATTGCGTGTCGGTCGAACAGAGCCTCTACAGCCTGAAGAGCCTGTTCAAGCACACGGCCGATCCTTCCAGCATTGCAGGGATCATCTTTGAGCCGGTGCAGGGCGAGGGCGGGTTCAATATCGCGCCGCCAGAGTTCCTGCGCGAGTTGCGCCGGATCTGCGACGAGCATGGCATCGTGCTCATTGCCGATGAAATCCAGTCGGGGTTTGCGCGCACGGGTAAGATGTTCGCGATGGAGCATGCCGGTGTGAAGGCCGATGTGGTGACGCTCGCGAAGGGGCTGGCCGGCGGTATGCCGCTGGCAGCGATCACGGGCCGCGCAGATGTGATGGATGCGTCGGGGCCGGGTGGGCTCGGCGGCACATATGCCGGAAATCCAGTGGCGTGTGCTGCGGCTCACGCGGTGCTCGACATCATCGAGGATGAGAGTCTGTGCGAGCGGGCGAATGCCATCGGCCGCATCATGATGGACCGCTGCCACGAACTCAGCAATCGCTCGAACTTGAATTGCATCGGCGACGTGCGCGGACTTGGCGCGATGTGCGCGGTGGAACTCGTCAAGGATCAGAAGACGCATGAACCGGCGCCGCAGCTGACGCAGGCGCTCCTCAAGGCCGCGAACGCACGCGGGCTGATCCTGCTGTCGTGCGGCACCTACGGCAACGTCATCCGTTTCCTGTCGCCGCTTACAGCGAGCGACGCACTCGTGCGCGAGGGCATGGACGTGTTCGAAGCGGCGCTGACGGAAGCCGTTACACAGGCATCGTAATTTCAGGACTTTGAGGGAGGCCGCGCCTCCCGGAGATACACACATGAACGTGCAGCTCAAGACCAACGATCTGGAAGCCTTCTGGATGCCGTTTACGGCGAACCGGCAATTCAAGTCGGCGCCGCGGCTTTTTGCGAAGGCGGAGGGGTCGCATTACATCACGCCCGAGGGGCGGAGGGTCATCGACGGGACATCGGGGCTTTGGTGCGTGAATGCGGGTCATTGCCGGCCGAAGATTGTGGCGGCGATCAAGGAGCAGGCTGAGACTCTCGATTTTGCAGGCACGTTTCAGATGGGACATGTGAAGGCGTTCGAAGCAGCGTCGCGGCTGGTGAACGTAGCGCCCGAAGGTTTCAACCATGTGTTCTTCACAAACTCCGGCTCAGAGTCGGTGGAGACGGCGCTGAAGATGGCGCTCGCCTATCATCGTGCGAAGGGCAACGCGACCAAGGTTCGGTTGATCGGGCGCGAGCGCGGGTATCACGGTGTCAACTTCGGCGGCATGTCAGTTGGCGGCATGGTCAACAACCGGAAGTTTTTTGGCGCGCTGGTGGCGGGCGTCGATCACTTGCGGCACACGCATGATCTGGCGCGCAATGCGTTTTCCAAGGGCGAGCCGGAGCACGGGGCGGAACTGGCCGACGATTTGGAGCGGCTGGTGGCGTTGCACGATGCGTCCACCATTGCAGCGGTGATCGTGGAGCCGGTGGCGTGCTCGACGGGCGTGCTCATTCCGCCGAAGGGGTATCTGAAGCGACTCGAGGCGATATGCCGGAAGCATGACATCCTGCTCATCGCGGATGAGGTGATCACCGCGTTCGGGCGGATGGGGACGGCGTTCGGCTCGGATTATTTCGGCATTCAGCCGGACATCATCACGACGGCGAAGGGCGTCACCAACGGCACCATTCCGATGGGCGCGGTGTTCGTGAACGACAAGGTGCACGGCGCATTCCAGTCGGGGCCCGATTGGATGATCGACTTCTTCCACGGTTACACCTACTCGGGTCACCCGATGGCGTGCGCGGCAGCGATCGGGACGCTCGACACCTATGCGGATGAAGGCCTGCTGACGCGGGCGAACGAACTTGCCGGTTATTGGGAAGAACGTCTGCATGCGCTTCGCAACATGCCGCACGTGATCGACATTCGGAACATCGGCCTGATCGGGGCGATCGAGTTCGCGCCACTTGCCGATCAGCCGACGAAGCGCGCGTATGACCGCTTCGTCGCGGCGTTCGAGAAGGGTCTGCTCGTGCGTACGACGGGTGACATCATGGCGCTCTCGCCGCCGCTCATCATCACGCGAGCTGAGATCGATCAAATGTTCGACATCCTGACCGACGTTTTGAAGACCACGCCGTAAACCTGAGGCTCGCTTCCATGCTCACGATTCAGAATGCCATCGACGGGGCGAAGGTCACGTCGGGTTCGACGCGATTTTCGGCGGTCTACAATCCGGCAACGGGCGAGCAGATTGCGCGGCTGCCGCTGTCGGCCAAGACGGAAGTCGATGCGGCGGTGGCTGTCGCGAAGGCTGCGGCGCCGGCGTGGGGCGCATTGCCTCCAATGAAGCGGGCGAAGGTTCTCTTCAAGTACAAAGAGCTTCTGGAGAAGCGGGCCGACGACATCGCGCGGGCGATTTCGCGCGAGCATGGCAAGACGCATCCCGATGCGCTTGGCGAGTTGCAGCGCGGAATTGACGTGGTCGATTTTGCGTGCGGAATACCGCATCTGCTGAAGGGCGAATTCAGCCGCAACGTCGGGCCGGACATCGACAGCTGGTCGGACCGGCAGCCGCTGGGCGTCGTGGCGGGGATCACGCCGTTCAACTTCCCGGTAATGGTGCCGATGTGGATGTTTCCGGTCGCGATCGCGTGCGGGAATACGTTCATTCTGAAGCCGTCGGAGCGCGATCCGTCGTCGACCATGCTGATCTGGGACTTGCTGCAGGAGGCGGGGCTGCCGAAGGGCGTGTTCAATGTCGTGCATGGCGACAAGGAAGCCGTCGATGCCATACTGGATCATCCCGACATCGCGGCGGTGAGCTTTGTCGGCTCGACGCCGATTGCAGAATATATCTATGCGCGCGGCACGGCGAAGGCCAAACGCGTGCAGGCGCTCGGCGGTGCGAAAAACCATATGATCGTGATGCCTGATGCGGACATTGATCAGGCGGTGGATGCGCTGATGGGGGCCGGCTACGGGTCGGCGGGCGAGCGCTGCATGGCGATTTCGGTCGCGGTGCCGGTGGGCGAGGGGACGGCGAATAAACTTGTGGAGGCTCTGGCACCGAAGGTGCGCGCATTGAAGATCGGTCCGGCGACGGATCCAGATGCGGAGATGGGCCCTGTCGTGACGGCGGAGGCTAAGCGCAAGATCACCGGCCTCATCGATCAGGGCGTAAAGGAGGGCGCGGAGCTTGTCGTGGACGGGCGCGGGCTCGTGCTGCAGGGGTATGAGAACGGCTACTTTCTCGGCGGATCGCTTTTCGATCGCGTGACGCCGGAGATGACGATTTACAAACAAGAGATCTTCGGGCCGGTGCTGTCGGTGGTGCGGGCTCAGTCGTTCGACGAAGCGGCCGGGCTGATCAACGCGCACGAGTACGGGAACGGAACCGCGATTTTCACACGCGACGGCGATGCGGCGCGGGCGTTTGCGGACAAAATTGAAGTTGGCATGGTTGGCATCAACGTGCCGCTCCCGGTGCCAGTGGCGTATCACTCATTCGGCGGATGGAAGCGGTCGCTGTTTGGCGATCATGCGATCTATGGACCGGAAGGCGTGCGCTTCTATACGCGGCTCAAGACTGTTACGGCGCGCTGGCCGACGGGCATTCGCAAAGGCGCGGAGTTCAACTTCCCCAGCTTGAAGTAACCATCGCCCATTCTGGCGAAATTTAAACGCCGGGCTCGGGAGCCCGGCGTTTTTCATTTCATTTTTGTCATCTGAAACCGCAGCGGGGTTGCCCCGTAATTCCATTCGACAGTTCGAACCGTCGCTCTCATTCAACGATGAAACCTTATCTGGAGAACGACCATGAAAGTTTCCACGCTTGCTGCTCTTTTTCTTGCTGCCTCGACAACGCTTGCCTTCGCAGGCGGCGATCTCAGCGAGAAGGTGATGGAAGATAACCCCGGCGTCACGGGCGGTGGCACGACGGCCAACCCGACGGCGAAGCCTGAAACGGGTGGGCTGGCTGAAAAGGCGATGAAGGATGCGCCGGGCGTTTCGGGCGGCGGATCGACCGCCAATCCGACGGCCAAGCCCGACGACAAGAGCCTCACGGGCAAGGCCATGAAGGATCATCCGGGCGTCGGCAAGTAAGGAAACATCAGCGAGGGCTCAGCCGCACCGGCTGGGCCTTCGCCTTTTGTCTATTTCTCGACGAACGCCTTTTCGATGACGAACTCGCCGGGTTCGCCGCTGGAGCCTTCGACGAGGCCGCGGGATGCGAGCAACGTTTTCAAATCCGCGAGCATCTGCGGGTTGCCGCACATCATCACCCGCTCGTCCTCGCTGCCGAAGGGCGCAATGCCGAGATCGGATGTCATCTTGTTCGACGCGATGAGATCGGGGATGCGGCCCTGGTGATGGAAAGGTTCGCGGGTCACCGTGGCGTAGTAGAGCAGTTTGCCGGCGGCTGCTTCGCCCAGGTATTCGTGCTGGCGGACCTCCGAGACGACATTGGTGGCGAATTGCAGCTCGGCCACGTCGCGGCAACCTTCGACAGCGATAACGGTTTCGAAGGCATCGTAGGTTTCGGGATCGCGCAGAATGCTGGCAAACGGCGCGAAGCCGGTTCCAGTTGCAAACAGCCACAGGCGCTTGCCGGGCTTCAGGTTCGACATCAGAAGCGTGCCGGTCGGCTTGCCGTTCACGACAATGCTATCGCCGACCTTGATGTGTTGCAGGCGCGACGTCAGCGGGCCATTCGGGACCTTGATGGAAAAGAACTCCAGGTGGTCGTCGTAAACGGCGCTGGTGATGGAGTAGGCGCGCAGAAGGGGGCGGGCTTCGGTTTCCAGCCCGATCATTACGAACTGACCGCTCTGAAAGCGGACCGAGGGCGCGCGGGTGGTGCGAAATGAAAAAAGCTTGTCCGTGTAGTGCGTTATCGACAGAACCGTCTCACGGCGCAGCCCGGGCGCCAAGGGCCGCTCGGTGGCCGGTGCCTTGTCGGCTTCGAGAAGCGAAACATCGTCCAGCATAATCGGTCAGCTCCGGCAATTGCGGGTCTGGTCCGATGGCCGACCCAGCGTTATCAAATATCTGACAGGAACTTCTGTCAATTGCGTTAGACAACCCTCTGGCAGGTCTTTGGCAGGACGCGTGCTGATCGACTGTCGTTGCGAGCCTTGTGATGGTGATACATAGGATCAGCCGGGTGCCCGGATTATGATCAAGATCAAGCGGGGCTGGGCGACGGATCGCCGCGAGGTGGCGCGTGTAATGAGGCTGGCACCGGACGATCGTCTGGCGTCTTCCGCCTCACGAGCCCTGCCGAGGGTTTGGCCGCATTCAGAGCCTTTCGCCACGCTGATGCCGTTTTGTCGCCGTCTCCACTGTTGGACCTAACCGCTTGGGGACTTGCATGATTCGAATGTTGCGAACCGCGCTTCTCGCGCTGGCACTCGGCGGTTTTGGCAGCGCCTTTCCGGCTCTGTCAGATAAACCGACGGCGGCGGGTTGCACAGCAAAGACCTTTGCGGAGGCTGTAGATAAATTTGGAGCGACGCTTCGGGGCTATAATAGCGAGGCGCAGCCGCGTATGCGGGCGCGGTTAACAGCGCTGGCGGAAAAGAAGGGCTGGACCGGCGAGGATCGCGAAGAGCGGGCCATGCTCTATCTCGAAGACGGACGGCTGGGAGAGCTCGACACGCAGGCCAACGAACTCTTGAGTAAGGTGGACCAGCTTGGCCGCGCCGGTTCCGATGGGTCCTACGACTGCAGCAAGTTGGCGGAGATCGAGGCGGCCAGCATCGAGATCCTGGCGGTGATGAAAGCAAAGGCGGCATATCTGGAAGAAAAAGTGGCGCGCGAGATCGGGGCCAGCAAGCCGACCGAGGTCGCGGCGAAGGCTGCTCCCTCGCCACCGAATAACGCAGCTCCGGCGGTGCCGGCTAAACCTGAGCCCCCGATACCCGAGCAGAAGCCGAAGGTGCCAGCCGCGCCCGCCCAGGTGGCGAAATCAGAGCCGCTCAAGCCGCCGACACCTCCGTCTTCGGGACGTGACGGCGTTTGGGATTCCAAGTCAAAATCCGTCGTGCCGCCGCCAGGTGCGCCAGGCAGCCCTCCAGCTGTTGCGGCCGCTCCTGGGGCGGACGCGGGTGTGCCGAACGCGTTGCCGCCGATTACGTTCGAGACAGCGGATGAGGGCTACACCATTGATGAGGTCCGCGATGCGAGCCGCGGATTTTTCGGCACGATCTCGACTAACCTCGCCAGCGTCATCGAATATGCATTCGCGAACTCGGGACGTCCCACCGGCTACATCCTCGGTACCGAGGGTGGAGGGGCCTTTCTCGCTGGTCTGCGGTACGGCAAGGGGACGCTCTATCTTCGCCAAGGTGGCACGCGGCCCATTCACTGGCATGGCCCGTCGATCGGTTACGACTTGGGTGCGGAAGGCGGGCGGACGCTCATTCTCGTCTATCGCATGCGCGACCCCGCCCAGCTTTATCGCAGCTTCACGGGCGTCGATGGATCGGCGTATTTAGTTGGCGGTGTGGGCATGACGCTGCTCAAGGGCGGCGATGTGATCATGGCGCCGATCCGTTCGGGCATCGGGCTCAGACTTGGAGCCAACATCGGCTATCTGAGGTTCACCGACCAGCCGACGTGGAATCCCTTCTGATCTCCGGCAAACGATGGCGCACAAAAAAGCGGCGGATCTGATCCGCCGCTTTTCTGTTTGACTACGATGTGCTCGCCGCTAGTAGCCGGAATAATACTGGCGGGCAGCAGCGCGGCGCTTGCGCATCATGGCCGCGCGCTGCTTGTTTGATGGAACATAGTAACGGGGCGGTGCGTCGCCCGGATAGATATAGCGCGGTGCGGTGTAGGGCTGGTAGCCGTAGCTGTAGGGCTGGCTATACGCATAACGCATGCGTGGCGGGGTGGCGCGCTGTTTGGCAATGCGCGGGGCGGTGTATTTTGGCCGGCCATGGACCTTGATTTCGGTGCGTGCCTTGCCGTGGCGCTGGACCATTGCAAAGAGCTTGGCGGCGTTGGAGGGCGAGAGGCGGACGCAGCCATGGGAAGCGGGCGTCCCCAGGAGGCGCACTGAACTCGTGGCGTGGATGGCGGCGCCGTTCTTGAAGAAGATGGCGTGCGGCATGGGCGCGTTGTCGTACTGCTTAGAGTACCACATCTTCGACATCCACGTCGGATTGAACGTGCCCACGGGCGTGGGGTAGCCATACGCGCCGGAGGAGACGGCCCAGGTATATTTCGGCGCGCCGTTCTCAGTCACGACCATGCGCTGCGTCGTAAGGTTGATGTTTACGAGAAGCGTCGGCTCGGGTGGTGGGGCGGGCGCTGCGTCGGCTTTTGATGCTTCGGCATCGGCCGGTGCCGCCGTGGCGGTCGCGGCGGCGGGTGTTCCGGCAGCGGGTTCAGTGCTGGTGGCAGACCCGGCCGATTCAGCCTCGGCGGCCGGTGGCGTTGCGGCCGTTTCGACTGCGGGGACTGTTGTGGGTGCTGGTTGGGCGGCGGCTGGGCCTGACACGAGAGCGAGCCAGGCGAACAGGGCGAGGAGAGGAAGGCGGCGCATGGGAATCGGCTCCAGTTACGCAAACACTCGGGGAGCGGTGTCGAGATAAAAACGGTGCGCGGGGCCGACGTGGCCCCACGCGAACGCCGTTGACGTTCAATTCGTGATGGTGATGCGCGTCTGCCGCATGCCGTACTGGCGGACGAGGGCGAAGAGCTCGCGGGCGTGAGCGGGATGCAGCCGGATGCAGCCGCGCGAGGCGGGACGGCCGAGCTGGCTGACATGGGTGGTGCCGTGGATGGCATAACCGCCAAGGAAAAAGATTGAGTTCGGCATCGGCGCATTGTCGTATTTGCGCGAATACCAGGAGCGCTCAAGGCGGAATGGGCGCCAGCTGCCTGTGGGTGTGTAGTAGCCGCGTTTGGCGGTCGAGACAGGCCATTGATATTGCGACCAGCCATCGACGTTGACGGTCATGGTCTGGGAACTTTTGTCGATGCGGATGCGAACATCGGCCCAAGCCGGCAGCGACGACAGAAGTGCAACGGCGCCAAGAATGGCGGCGGCAAGAAAAGAACGGCTACGCACGAACAACTCCTCCCCGGGATCTGCTTGAACAACGTCCGCATCGCGCCCGGCCAACTCGCGCCGACTATGAAGCGGACTTGGTTAGCATAATCTTACCATGGGCCGCCGATAGCGCCGTTTACGGCACATCACATGCGGTGAAATACGAAGGTGAGGATCATGCGCGCATGGCGGCATAGCCTTCGAGCGCGCGCTGGCGGGCATCGGCGTGATCGACGATCGGAAGGGGATAGGTCTTGCCGAGTGCAACTCCAGCGCGCGCGAGAACACTGGCTGATGCAGTCCACGGGGCATGGATGACGTCGTTCGGCAGCTTGGCGATTTCGGGAACCCAGCGTCGGACGTAGGCTGCCTCGGCGTCGAATTTTTCGCCCTGCGTGATGGGATTAAAGATGCGGAAATAGGGTGCTGCATCGGCGCCGGAGCCCGCGACCCACTGCCAGCTTGCCGCGTTGGAGGCGAGGTCGGCGTCAACGAGCGTATCCCAGAACCATTCCTCGCCCGCCTGCCAGGGGATGAGCAGGTGCTTGATCAGAAACGATGCCACAATCATGCGGACGCGATTGTGCATCCAGCCGGTATGCCAGAGTTGGCGCATGCCAGCGTCGACGATTGGGTAGCCCGTTTGCCCGCGCTGCCAAGCTTTGAGGTTGGCGCTACTTTTCTTCCAAGGGAAGCCTGCGAATTCAGGCCGGAACGGCTTTTCGGGCAGGTCCGGCCAATGGACCAAGAGATGATAGGAGAATTCGCGCCAGACGAGCTCTTTAAGAAACGTCTCAAGGGCTGCGTCGCCGGCTTTGACTTTGTCTTTGGCGGCGGTGGCGCGGTGCCAGCAGACGCGCGGCGAGATTTCGCCAAAGTGCAGATGCGGCGAGAGGCGGGAGGTGCCGTCGGTGGCTGGCAGGTTGCGCGTTTCGGCGTAGCCGGCGAGCGACGTTTTGAGGAAGGCATCGAGACGGGCATGAGCGCCCTCCTCGCCCGGCTGCCACATGTCACGCATGCCGCCGGCCCAGTCGGGTTTGGTGGGCAGGAGTTTCCAGTCGGCGAGGCGGTCAGACGTGATCTTCTTGGATGGCGGTGTGATGGATTTCGGCGCGGGAACAGGCGCGGAGGGGGCGCCAAGCGCGGTCAGTGCGCGCCAGAAGGGGGTATACACTTTAAAGGGGTCGCCGGTTTTCGTGCGCACCTCTTCCGGTTCGCGCAGCATTGCGCCGGCGTAGCGCTTCAACTCGATCCCGCCTGAGACCTTCTGCTTGATACGCTCCTCTTGCGCGCTGGCCCAGGGCTCATAAGCGCGGGAGAAATAGATTGCGGTGGCGCCGGTTTCGGATGCGAGTTCGGCAAGGACGTCTTCGGTCTTTCCGGCGCGGAGGATGAGTGGCGCGCCGCGCTCTTTGAGGGACTGCGCCAGGGCCACGAGGGACATGTGCAGCCACCAGCGCGAGGCGGCGCCCGGCGTCCAGGCGCCGGCGGCTTCTGGGTCGTGAATGTAGACTGGTACAATCGCGGCCCCGGATGCGACGGCGGCGGTAAGCGCGCGATTATCGGCAAGGCGCAAATCGTTGCGGAACCAGAGAATGACGGGCTTGGTGGTCATGGGTGTTCCGGTGAAAGCGATGGGACGCGCGCACATGGCGTTAAATGCTACGCGAGAGGTCAACGTTGTGCGCTGGCCGGCGGATCAGATCCGCGCCGCAGAGGTCAGTTGAAGAGAAGCTCGAAGATGTTCTTGGGCTTTTTCTTCTTCTGGACGGTACGCGCGGGTTTGGGCTGCGCGGACGATGCGGCGCGGGGCATGCCCACGGGATCGTTCCAAGGCGCCCAGGCTGTGCCGGTTGGCGCGCCCGATGAGAGGCGGCGGGCGCCGGCTGCCGCGCCCAGCGCACCACCGGCGGCCAGGGCGCTGACGTTGGTGGCGACGCCTTCCAATGGGAATTCTTCCGTGATGCCGTCGATGGACGCGATGGTGATGCGGCGGTCTTCGAACGTCCAGACAGTGGATTTGGCGGCATCTTTGGCCGTCTGCTTATCCGGCACGATGGTCACGACGCGTTGGGAGGCGATGTCGACGAGGGCGGCCATTTGCATGTCTAGCGTGCCGCCCGAGGTTTGCAGTTGACCGGCGGCAAAGCGCAGAATGCCGAACCCGTCGTGGGGGGCGGGCTGTATGTCCCAACTGATGAGCTTAGGGACGCCTTCACTGAGCATTTCAACGGGCACGGCGAGGCGAAGGAGGCGATCATTGACGGCTTCGAATTGCGTGCCGCGCCGCATGACGCGCCAGCCTTCGATGAGACCGGCGTTGGCGACCTCCACGCGATCATCGCCAGCGCCGGGGTCGAGGCGTTGCAGAAGTTCGAGCGCGTCTTTGGATCCGGGGCGCCAAGCGAGCGCTAACTTCGCGTCGGCGACCGCAGAATCGGCCATGCCCTGCGCCTCTTCGACTTCGGCTTTGGCCCAGAGCACGTCGCCGCTCTTGGCATCGAGCGTGAGTGCGGTTTCGATATCCTTCTGGCCGACACCGACTTGACCGGTCTGCTTGTAAACGAATGCGCGGTAGGCGAAGGCCCGGGCCGAGCGCGGGTCAAGTTCGATCGCCCGGTTCAAGTCGGCGAAGGCTTCGTCGTAGGCTTCGGCGCGGGCGTGGGTGAGGCCACGGCTCTGAAGCGCGCCGACATGTTTGGGATCAAGTGTGAGCGCCTGCGTGAAATCCTTGATCGCGGCAGGGATGTCGCGCAGCGCCAGATAGGCTTCGCCGCGCAGAACGTAGATTTCGGGATTGTTCACGTCGAAGGCTGCCGCGCGGGAGACGTCCTCGATGGCCTCCTGATAATTTGCGATCATCAGTTTGGCGCTGGCGCGGTCGAGATAGCCTTGCACGAAACGGCTGTCGGCGGTGACGGCGCGGGTGAAATCACGGGCGGCGGCGTGGGGGCGCAGCATGGACAGATAGACTTTGCCGCGACCGGCGAGGGGCGCGGGCGTCTGCGGACTGAGTTGGACGGCGCGTGTGTAGTCGGCGAGTGCGTCGCCGGTTTGGCCCAACCGCACATAAAGGCCGGCGCGGTTGTTGTAGGCGGAGGTGTATCCGGGCGCCAGGACAATGGCGCGATCGAGATCTTTCTTCGCTTCCTTCAGGAGACCGAGAGAGACCAGCAGATTGCCGCGATTGTTGTAGATCGCCGCGTACTCGGGGAAGAGCGTGGCGGCGGCGTTGAAATCCTCCACCGCGAGTTTGACCTGACCGGCGCGCGCGTAGGCGACGCCGCGATCGTTGAGAAGTGTGGCGCGGCGATCATTGGAGAGCGTGTTGTCGGCGATTGCGGCGGAATAGGCGTTGATGGCTTCGGATGTCTGACCACGGGCGAGATGGCTGGCCGCCGTGTCGGCGAGCGAGGACGCTGTGGGTTTGGGCGCATCTTGAGCGGTGGCGGCGACGGTCGCACCGGACGCGACCATAAACGCGATAGCCCATGCCACCACGACGATTGGCCTTGCGCGCTTGGCGGGATCGTTCGCCACGATGTTCCTTTTTCGAGTTGCGGATCGGCCTCGCTCAGATCGCTCCGGTTTGGTCTGATCCGACGCCCTGGTCAATACTCGGGTGAACCCTACGACGGCAATGTGGCGGCGCGTGGCCGCTGAGTGAACCTCAGTACAGCTTGGCGAGGACGCGGGGGAGCGTTTCAGGCAGATCCTCAGCTATGAGGCCAGGGCCGAAAGCGGTGGCGGCTTCGCCGTGCATCCAGACGGCGGCGCAGGCGGCCTCATAGGCGGGCATGCCTTGCGCGAGCAGTCCTGTCACGATGCCGGCGAGGACGTCGCCAGAACCGGCGGTGGCGAGCCAAGGTGGCGCATTGGCGTTGATGGCGGCGCGGCCGTCAGGGGCGGCGATGACGGTGTCGGCGCCTTTGAGGATGACAATGGCGCCGGATTGCGCGGCGGCGGCCCGGGCGCGATCGAGTTTGGAGCCGGATGTGTCGGGGAAGAGGCGGGCGAATTCGCCTTCGTGGGGGGTGAGGACGACCGGGCGGCCGGACCGGTCGCGAATAAGATCGAAGAGTGAGGACGGGCGCGGGGCGTCGGACTGGCGCGCGGCCGTGAAGCCGAAGCCGACCGGGCCGTCGTCGTTTCGCTTCGTGTCGGCGAACGATGTCAGGGCGTCGGCATCGAGGACAACGGCGGCACCGGAACGCAGTGCGGCCGCGGTCATGCGGGCGGTGTCGCTGCCGGTCCCGGCGCCGGGTCCAATCAGCACCGCGTTCTTGCGGGTGTCTTCCAGAATTCGGGACAGCGCCGCCGGGCTTTCGCACGGTGTGATCATGATGGCGGTGAGATGGGCGGCGTTCTCGGGCAGTGCGGAGGGAGGGCTAGCGACAGTCACAAGCCCAGCACCTGCGCGCAATGCGCCGCGGGCAGCGAGGCGGGCAGCGCCGGAGTGGAATGCGGGACCGGAGACGACGAGCGCGTGGCCGCGCGAATATTTGTGTCCGTCGGTGCGCGGGCTTGGAAAAGCTTTCTGCCATTGACCGGGCGCGTTTTCGAATGCGCGTGTCGCAAGTTCGCCGGTTAGGATCGTCGCGGGGATGCCGATGTCCGAGAGGACGGTTTCGCCGCAGAGCGCGCGACCGGGGAGCAGGAGGTGCGCGGGTTTCTTACGGAAGAATGTCACTGTACGGGTCGCTTGAACGACGGGTCCGGTTGCGGTGCCGGTCGTACCATCAAGGCCAGTGGGGACATCGACGGCGAGGACGGGGAGGCCGCTTTCATTGATCGCGGCCACTATCTTCGCGGCGAGGCCGTCGAGCGGACGGGTCAGTCCGGCGCCGAACAGAGCATCAATGATAAGGTGCATACTCTCAAGCGCGTGGGGTTCCATTGGACGGACCGGGCCGTCCCACCAGCGGGCCATTTCGGCGGCGTCGCCTTTCAGCGCGGCCTTGTCGCCCAAGAGGTGGAGGCGGACATCGTAGCTCGCCCGCTTCAAAAGGCGGGCGGCGACGAGGCCATCACCGCCATTGTTGCCGGGGCCGCACAGGACAGCAACACGGGACCCGGGCTTGACCATAGTCATCGCCGCGTCGGCCACCGCGCGGCCGGCGTTTTCCATGAGCGTCAGGGACGGGACACCAGCCTCGACCGCCAAGTGATCGGCGCGGGCCATCTGGTCGGTGGTGAGGACTTCAAAACCGGGCATGCGATCCCTTTTTTCTCTCGCCCTTATGCGGGTCTGCGGGGCCCGGCGACAAGCCTGTCGCGGCCACCGCAGTGCGGTCGACCGGCTGCCGAACTGCCGATTTCGGTGGCGGATCGCTTATTTTTTAGGCTATTGCCGCGAGGTCAAAGTGTCAAAAATCAGGCGGCAACCACCTAAATTATTGAAACCTATTAACAATGCGATCGCCGCAGAAGTTGGCATGTGGCGTGCTAACCATCGCGCGTTGAGGTCCGGGTCAGGCGACCGGTCCTCCTGGGAGGCTTAGGAGA